>Ga0182746_1001201_pt1 | contig 25572 bp, 28 predicted proteins | sample eDN3rd30CBELigOP_FD_128881 | JGI IMG/M metagenome (GOLD analysis project Ga0182746, IMG submission 128881) | Enriched Organic Plus compost microbial communities from Emeryville, California, USA - eDNA 3rd pass 30_C BE-Lig OP (version 2) (version 2) ... | reverse complement strand
CGGCTGGGACACCCCACTAGAGTTCGAGAACAGACACCGTCAACTAGCCACCGCTCCTCAGCTTGAGCTCCGGGAAACCGGGTCATGACCAAGGTGTCCGGAAAAGCGGGTCAGGCTCCCAGCGCAGTTGCTTGAAGCGCTGGCGCGAGACTTAAGAGTTGTGCTTCAAGACGCACGACGCGACCGGCTCAGAGAACTGTACGAGCGGCTGAATCTCCGGCTCGACTACCTGCCCGACGATCAATCGGTGCGAATCACGATCGCACCACCGCTGAGCTTGAGTGGCACCAACTCCCCCGCTGGCGGGTCAGGGATAAGAACCCTGATCGACGTCGGTGGGGGAGTAGTCGGTGCCCCTGGAGGGACTCGAACCCCCAACCCTTTCCTTAGGACGGAACTGCTCTTCCATTGAGCTACAGAGGCTGACCGCCCGAGTCTACCGAGGGCATGCAGCCCACCCCGCAGGAGGAGATCCGCGGATCAGGAGGGCGGCGCGTAGAGGTAGTAGGCCTGGTTGGGCTGGATGATGCGCTGGCTGTAGCCGTGGTCGACGGAGTAGTTGTACTCCTCGAGCGCGACGCTGCCGTCGGAGAGGATGCCGGAGACGTAGGCGACGTGGTTGCCGCCGGGGAACCAGGCGACCGCACCCGCGCGGGGCTTCGTGCCGTGGTCCCAGCCGCGGCTGATCCAGGCGCTCTTCCACGAGTAGGCGCTGCCCTGGGCGAGGTTCGACCACACCCAACGGAACGGGGCCTTCGTGGAGCCGGCGTCGCGGTTGAGGCGCCAGGCGACGAAGTCGACGCACTCGCGGTAGTAGTAGTTCAGGGGCGAGAGGCCGCCGCCCTGGGGGCGGGAGAGGGCGTCGGGCCACGGGTAGTCGTCGCCGAGCTCGCGAGCGCCGGAGGCGAGGTAGGCGGCGAGGTTCTGCTCGCGCAGCGCGGCGGCGTACATGGCGCGCAGCTGGGCGGCGCTCGTGGTGCTGTAGCTGTCGCGGATGAACTGCGACTCGTCACTCGTCGCGGCGGTGACTTCGAGGCTCTGGCCGGCGAGCGGCTCCATCGTCTCGGCGAGGGTGTCCTGCTCGGCGAAGGCGGGGAGGGTGAAGGTCGCGAAGATGCCGACGACGACGGTCATGACGCCGGCGGTGCTGACGCGGCGGCGCCATCCCTGGCCGACGGGCTTCTGGGCGACGGCCTTGCGCACGGCGTCGCGGTCGTGGGCGCGGCGGGCGGAGCGCGACAGGCGCTGCGTGCGCTTCGCCGAGGCGGCCGTGACGATCGGCTCGGCCGGCTCGACCGTGGCGGTCAGCGCGGCGGGGGCGGCGTAGGCGCCGGCGGCGCGCATCTCGCGGCGCGAGGCAAACCCGGTCGAGGGTAGGGCGGAGCGCTCGGCGGGCTCCGACGGTGAAACCGTCTCGGCGCCAGCCGTGAGACCTCGGAAGAGATCGAGGTTCTCGCTGTCCGTCACGTGAAAAGCCTCCGGGTCGGCGACCTTTCGAGAGTACGGGTAAATGCCTGGGAAGTCACAGTGAGATAACGCTCCGGTCACGCCGCGGGGGCGAGGAACTCCTCCCACTGCGGCTGGGTGCGCTCGATCCCGCGCACGAGCCATGCGGTGCCGTGCGGGGCCTTCGGGGCGTGGCGCAGCGTCCAGCCCATCTCCTGCGGGGTGCGGTCGCCTTTGACGTTGTTGCAGCGCAGGCAGCACGCGACGAGGTTCTCCCACGAGTCGGCGCCGCCGCGGGAGCGCGGGATGACGTGGTCGATCGTCGTGGCGGAGGCGCCGCAATACGCGCAGCGCTGGCTGTCGCGGCGGAGCACGCCGCGGCGCGACACCGGCACGTTGCGGCCGGAGGGAACCCGCACGTAGCGGCGCAGGATGATGACCGACGGCCGATCCCACTCCCCCGACGTGCCGATCACCGGGTGATCCGCGTCGCTGGCGAGGATGGCGGCCTTGCCGCCGAGCACGAGCACGAGCGCTCGCTTGAAGGACACGACCGCGAGCGGCTCGTATCCGGCGTTGAGTACCAGAGTGCGCAAAACGGGTTCTCCTCTCGAGCGGCCTGCACGGCTTGCAGGCCTTCGATTCCCCGCATCACCCGCGGAACCCCCGAAGAGCACGAAAGGCGCCGTCGCGAACGACAGCGCCTTCTAGTCGACCAGACCGTGACAGAGCACGACCGGCCGGATGCTGCGCCGTATCCGGAACACGGCGCGCGCATCCGTGGTGGGGATGCTGCGCGTGCCCGGCATACGACTACTCCTTGGATCCTCGAGCGATTCGAGGGCTCCAGGGTACCGCCGGAAACCGCATCCGCCGGTTACGGCACGGTAAAGAGTGTGGCGCGTCGCGCGGGTCAGATGCCCGGGCGCACGAACCAGTACGAGCCCCACAGCGTGCCCACGCGCACCTTGGTGCCGGGGTACGGAGCGTGGATCATCTGGTTGCCGCCGAGGTAGATGCCGACGTGCCCGCCGCCGTCGAGCACGACGATGTCGCCGGGCTTCGCGGCCGATGCGGCGATCGAGGTCATCGCCCCCTGCGCGCTCGACGAGTGCGGCAGCGAGATGCCGACCTGAGCGAACACGTACATGGTGAGGCCCGAGCAGTCGAAGCCCGAGGGGCTGGATCCGGCGAACTGGTACGGCACCCCGAGGTAGCGGTAGGCGATGTCGACGACGGCGCCCTGGTCGTAGGGGGCGGCCGGCGGGTTGGTGAGCGGGTTGCCGGGACCGTGGATGCCCGCACGCTCGAGGCGGCGGCGCTCCAGCTCGGCGGCGGAGGTGGTCTTGTACTCGTCGCGCTCCTCGACCTCGATGTCGGCGGCGACGAGCAGCTCCACGCTCTGCGAGGCCTCCTCGAAGGCGGTCTCCTGCGCCTTGGCGACGGCGACCTCCATGCTCGCGGCGGGGAAGGCGTAGGCGGGGATGCCGATGGCGGCGACCATGCCGGGCACGACGAGACCCATGGTCAGCATCGGGATGACGCGGCGCGAGCGACGGAACGCGCGGCCGGCGCGGGCGCCGGGAGCGGGGGTGTCGGGAAGCGGGTGGACCGGGGACGCGGGGGTGGTTCGGGTGGAACTCGGGAACACGAGAGAACTCCTGCACCCGCACCGCCTCTCGAGCGGCCCCATCCCTTTCGTATGTCACGTCGTGCCGCAGAGGATGGGTCGCGCGAGCGCCCTGCGGTACGGCCTCCGGCCTGCTTGCGTGGCCGAGAGGACCCGGCGACTATACCCGCGGAAGCCTGGATATCAAGCTGCGACGGCCCTGATGGCCGGCCCGATCCCGATGAAGGGTGGAGCTCAGCGGCCCAGGTCCGCCAGCTGTCGCCGCGCCGCGGCGAGGAGGTAGCCGACGTCGCTGTTGACCGAGACGATGTCCGCGCCGTGCTCCACGGCGAGGTCGATCAGGTCTCGGTTGCCGGTGATGATCCCGGCACTCTTCCCGGCCGCGCGGGCCGTCTCGACGACCGTGACGACGGCCTCCCTCAGAGCCGGATGGTCTAGCTGCCCCGGAGCGCCGAGGTCCCCCAGCAGATCGTTGGGCCCGACGAGAAGCCCGGTCAGACCGTCGACCGCGGCGATCTCGTCGACCGCCGCCAGCGCCACGCGCGTCTCGATCTGGGCGTACACCTCGATCCGCTGGTTCGCCTCGCTCAGGTAGTCGGGGAGCGACGCGACGACGTATCCCGCGTGCGCCCGGGTCACCGAGATGCCGCGCGTCCCTACCGGGGGATAGCGGGTCATCTGGACGAGGGCCTGCGCCTGCTCCACGGAGTCCACCATCGGCGCGACGATCCCCGTCGCCCCCGCGTCGAGGTAGCGCCCGACGTACTCGCGCGCGATGGCGGGCACACGCACCCACAGGTCGACCGCGGTTCCGGCCGCGACGTTGGCCATGGCCGCAACGGTTTCGGCATCGAACGAGCCGTGTTCGCAGTCGAGGATGCCGAACTCGAAACCTGCGGCTCCGAAGATCCGGGGCATGGACGGCGCGGCGAACTCGGAGATCATGGCCCCGACGCGCACGCCGGGGGGAAGGTCACGGGACACTGGTTCTCCTGGTGGGTGGGGTTGTGGAGCCCGGGGCGGCCTCCAGCAGGCGGGCGACGCCCAAGACCGCGAGGTCGGCGTCGGGGACCTCGACGGCCTGCAGCCCGAGGGACTCGGCGAAGCGATCTCGGAACCACGGAATGTGGCGCGCCGCGCCGCCGTTCAGCACGAGCCGGCGCGGAGGCTCGTCCGGGAACAGGGCCGCGAAGGCATCCCGGTAGGCCTCGGTGTACTCCGCGAAGAAGTCGGCGGCCGGGGTCCCGGCGGGTGCCACGGAGGCTTCGGCCCAGAACCCGGGATCCGCGGCCCGATCGCCGGCGAACTCCACCGCGCGTCGCCCCCCGGGGAGTCGCGAGCGCACGCGGAGTCTCCGGCCGCCGAGGTGGGGCCGCGTCTCGACACCGGCGACCGCCGGGGCCGGGCCGTCGACGACGCGCGCAGCGATGCCGGCCGTGCCGAGCGACACGGCGAGGTCTCCGGGCTCGACCCCGCTTCCGATGAGAGAGGCCTGGTGATCGCCGACGTCGGGGAAGACGTCCCAGGCCTCGCCGTCGACGTCGACTCGGCCGACGGCCTCGTAGCCTTCCACGATCGTCGGCAGATCGAACGCCCGGAGTCCGAGTGCCGCCACCACGCCCGCGCTCCAGGTCCCGCCATCGATATCGACGATTCCCAGCGGCGCGCCGTTCGAGAGATGGGTGACGAACGGGCCGCCGAGGCGGGCGATGACGAAGCTGCCGAGCGTATGCAGTCGCCCGCTCGACGGTCGGCCCATTCCGGCCTCCTCGCGTTCGTCCAACCACCGGGACATCGTGAACGCCCCGAGCCCGAGGCGGGGCATGACACCGAGCGCCCGGATGGTCTCAGCGGGGAGCTCCGACGGGACGCGCTCCAGCACCGAGCGGCCGTCGCGACCCCGGTCCGCTGCTCGCTCGTCCTGCCATGAGAGGAACGGGGACACGGGCGCGTCATCGAGGTCGGTCAGCACCGCCCCGTGCATCTGGGTGCTGAAGGCGACCGCGGAGACCTCGGGGCAGGCCGCCCTGGCCTCCCCCATGAGCTCCCGGACGGCTTCGACGAAGACGCGCGGGTCGGACTCGTGGCGGGCCGGCGTCGCCGCGACCGCGATGTTCCGGGGTGTCGGCCGCTCGCCGATCGGCGCGATCGCGCCACCCGGTTCGACGAGGGCGGCCTTGACCGAGGTCGAGCCCAGATCGAGGACGAGAGTGGGATGCATTCCGCTTCGCGAGGTTCAGAGCACCTTGTTGAGGAAGTCCTGCGTACGCGGGTGCTGCGGCCGCGAGAAGAGGTCGGCCGGCGCTCCGATCTCGACGATCTGACCCTTGTCCATGAAGACCGTGCGGTCCGACACCTCGCGGGCGAAGCCCATCTCGTGCGTGACCACCATCATGGTCATCCCCTCGTCGGCGAGCGCCCGCATCGTGTCCAGCACCTCGCCGACGATCTCCGGATCGAGTGCGGAGGTGGGTTCGTCGAAGAGCATCACGCGGGGTTCCATCGCGAGCGCCCGGGCGATCGCGACGCGCTGCTGTTGGCCGCCCGAGAGCTGCGCGGGGTAGCTGTCGCGCTTGTCGGCGAGACCGACCCGCGCGAGCAGCTTCTCGGCGCGCTCGACGGCTTCGGATTTGCTGAGCTTCCGCACCCGCGTCGGGGCGAGGATCACGTTCTCGAGCGCCGTCATGTGCGGGAAGAGGTTGAACGACTGGAACACCATCCCCACCTCGCGACGCACCGCCGCGAGGTTGTTCTTCGACGCCCCGATGTCGATGCCGTCGACGACGATCGAGCCGGACGTGATGGTCTCGAGACCGTTGACGCACCGCAGGAGCGTGCTCTTGCCCGACCCGGACGGACCGATCACGCAGACGACCTCGTGCGGATCGATCTGCAGATCGATGCCCTGGAGGACCTCGAGGTCGCCGAAGCTCTTGTGCAGGTTCTGGATCGTGATCACGTCGGCTCCTAGTGTCCGGTGGGGGTGAGCGCCGGGTCGTCGACGCGGGGCTTCCGAGCGCCGAACTGCGGTGTGAGCCGTCGTTCGAGCAGGGCTCCGACCCGTGAGATGGCGAAGCTGATGAAGAAGTAGATGACCGCCGCCATGAGGAATGCGCCAAGCGGGTCGAGCGTGAGGTTGCTGAGGATCTTGGCGGCGCGCGTCAGCTCGACGAACCCGATGATCCCGATGAGGGACGAGTCCTTCACGAGGTTGATGAGGAACCCGGTCCCGGCCGGTACGGCGATCCGGAGAGCCTGGGGCAGGATGACCCGGAACATCGTGTCTGCCGCGTTCAGGCCGAGCGCCGTCGCCGCCTCCGACTGGCCGCGCGGCACCGCCTGGATGGCGCCGCGGAAGATCTCGCCGGTGTAGGCGGCGCCCACGAGTGCCAGTGAGACGAACCCCGTGAAGAAGGGTTCGAGATTCACTCCGAGGAGCAGCGGCACCCCGAAGTACACGAAGAAGATCAGCAGGAGAACGGGGATGCCGCGGACCACCGTGACGTAGACCACCGCGGGCCAGCGCAGGGCCGGGTTCTTGGAGATCTGCATCAGGCCGAGGACGAATCCGAACGCGGTGCCCGCGACCCCGGAGGTCAGGCAGAGCAGCAGCGTCCAGCCGGCCGCCCCCAGCAGACCGAGCGCCTGCTCGATGAAGGCATCCATCAGACATTCACCGCCCATCGGAAGAGGAACCGTTCGCCGACGCGGGCGATCAGACTGATCAGGAAGCCCGAGGCGAAGTAGAGGAGTGCCCCGATCGCCAGGACCTCGATGCTGCGGTAGGTCTGGGAGTTGATCTCGAGGATGGCGTGCATCAGCTCCGGAAGCCCGATGATCGAGGCGAGCGACGACGTCAAGAACAGGTGCACGAACTGGTTGACCAGGGACGGGTAGACCGCCCGGAGCGCCGGGGTCAGCGTGACCCGCGTGAAGACCGTCCACCGATCAAGGCCGAGCGCTTCACCGGCCTCGACGAGACCGCGCGGGACCGAGTTGAAGCCGCCGCGCACGATCTCGGCGCAGTACGACGCGTTGTTGAGCGAGAGGGCGATCAGACTCGCCTGGAACACGTCGAGGTTGATCCCGAACACGGGGAGCCCGAAGTAGATCAGGTAGATCTGCACCAGAAGCGGGGTGTTGCGGAACAAGCCGATGTATCCGGTGCAGAGCAGGGAGAGCAACTTGATCGAGGACGCCTTTCCCGCGTAGACCGCGATCGACAGGACGCCGCCGATGACGAACGAGGCGACGGTGATCCCGAGGCTCACACCGAGCGCGGTGAGGAGCTGGCCCATATAGGGGAGGATGTCGCCGAAGTACAGGTTCACGATCGCCTTCCGCGTGTCGGGCCCGGATGACCACCGGGCCCGACACGATCGTCAGAGAGTTACCGGATGAACTCGGGCACGTCGGTGGCGAGCCACTTCTGGGTGGCCGCCTGGTTCTGGCCGGAGTTGTTCCAGAGCCGCACGAAGGTGTCCACGTAGCGCAGCCACTCGGGGTCGCCCTGCTGCACACCGATCGCCATGAGCGAGGGGCGGAGGACGTCACCGGCGATCAGGCGGAACCCGGGCTCACTGGCCACCAGCTGGTTGGCGGTCACCGTGCTTTCGATGAGGGCGTCCACCTTGCCCGACCGCAGCGCCTGGAGCGAGTCTGCGTACGACTCGAACTTGGTCGCAGTCGCCTCCGGGAACTCCTCTTCGAGGATGAGCTCGCCCGAGGAGCCACGGCTGGTCGCGACGCTCTTGCCCGCGAGGTCCGCGTAGCTGCGGATGCTGCTGTTCTCCGGGACGACGACGACGGTTCCCGTCGCCGCGTAGGGGATCGAGAACTCGACCGACTGAGCGCGCTCCGGGTTGACGGTGAAGGAGGCGATGACGACGTCGACCTTGTCGGTCTGGAGGAGGGGGATCCGGGTCTCGTTCGAGGCGTTCACGTACTCGACCTCGGCACCGAGGGACGCCGCGAGCGCCTCAGCCATGTCGATGTCGTAGCCCTCGCGCGTGCCGTCGGACTTCAGCAGACCCCACGGAGAGACCTCGGTCTGGACACCGACGCGGACGACCTTGCTCGCCAGGACGTCGTCAAGCGTCGAAGCGCCCGCCGTCGCCGCTCCCCCGCCGGCATTCGTCGAGGTGCACGCCGAGACGAGCAGGGCGACTGCTGCGATCACGGGGACGATCAGCAGCTTCGGTGATCTCTTCATACTTCTCTTTCTTCTCTCTATGTTCGGGTCGGCTACCACGCCGACACACCTGCACACGCCCACGCGGGCGGATCGCGCTTACTGGTACGGGCTGAACCGCTCGGCCAGCGCTCGCGTCTCCTCCGTCCGCGCGGAGGGGTCGAGGCCCTTCCAGCCCGGGCCATCCGGGAAGGCCCACTCGCGACGGGAGTCTTCGAGCATCTCCGAGCTGAATCCGGGTCGGCGCGGGGCGAGGTAGCGCCCGTTCTGGACGACGACGGGGTCCACGAAGTGCTCGTGGAGGTGGTCGACGTACTCGATGAAACGTCCGGCCTGGTCGCGGCTCACGACCGCGTAATCGAAGAAGGAGAGGTGCTGCACCATCTCGCACAGGCCGACCCCGCCGGCGTGGGGGCAGACGGGCACGCCGAACTTCGCCGCCAGCAGGAGGTTGGCGATGTTCTCGTTGACGCCGGCGACGCGAGTCGAGTCGATCTGCATCACGTCGATGGCCCCGAGCTTGAGCAACTGCTTGAAGACGATCCGGCTCGGCACGAGCTCTCCGGTCGCGACACGCGTCGGGTGGATGCCGCGCTTGACGTCGAGGTGACCGAGCACGTCGGCGTCGCTGATCGGCTCCTCGATCCAGTACGGCTGGTACGGGGCCAACTCGTTCATCCAGGCGATGGCCTCGGCCACCTCCCACTTCTGGTTCGCGTCGACCGCGACCGGGTGGTCGCCGATCGCCTCGCGCACGAGGGCGAGGCGACGCTTGTCGTCTTCGAGGTCGCCGGCCACCTTGAGCTTGATCATCCCGAAGCCTTCGGCGACCGCATCCCGGGAGAGCCTCACGAGCTTCTCGTCGCTGTAGCCGAGCCATCCGGGCGAGGTCGTGTAGGCGGGATAGCCCCGCTCCTGGAGCTCCGCGATGCGCTCGGCCTTGCCTGCCTGGCCGACGGTCAGGATGTCTCGGGCCTCCTCGACGGAGAGGGCATCCGTGAGGTGGGCGAAGTCGATCGCCTCGAGCAGGTCCTCGACCTCCATCTCGGCGAGGTGCAACCAGAGGGGCTGACCGGCGCGCTTGGCCCGCAGGTCCCACATGGCGTTCAGGAGGGCGCCGCTGGCCATGTGGATGACGCCCTTCTCGGGGCCCAGCCAGCGGAACTGGGAGTCGCGAGTGAGGCGCCGCGAGAGGTCGCCCATCCGGGCCAGCAACGGCTCGACATCCTCGCCGACGAGCTGGGCGCCGAGCGATCCGATGGCGTGCGCCACGATGTCGTTCCCGCGCCCGGAGGTGAAGACGAGCGCGTGGCCCGCATCCCCGGCGTCGGTCGCAACGACGACGTAGGCCGCCGAGTAGTCGGGGGCGACGTTGACCGCGTCGGAGCCGTCGAGGCTCAGCGAGGTCGGGAAGCGGACGTCTTCCACCGTCACCGAGATCACTTTCGACACTGCCGCGCCCTCACCTTCGAGAATCTATAGGGTTAGCAGCAATCCTATAGATCATGGGGCGGGACGCAAATCGGCGCCCCGCGACCCACCGCGGGCAGCGAGGAGCCGAGGAGTCAGAGGGACCTGATCAGGAGATCATCCGGCGCGGCGCGAGGCCTTCGAAGCCGCTGGCGCGATCGATGCCCTCGTCGTCGATGACCTCGAAGACGCGGGCGGAACGCGCGTAGGAACCGGCGAGGTGATCGCGCATCGCCCGCTCGGCGGCATCCGGATCGCACCGGGCGATCGCGTCCGCGATCGTGGCGTGCTCGTGCAGCGCGATCGAACCGTCGTGGTCGACAGGGAACAGGCGGAACAGGTGCAGGTGGGCCTGGCTCTGCTCGAACGCCTGCTCGATCACCGGATTGCCGGTCGCCCGGAAGATGCGCGCGTGAAACACCGCGTCGTGAGCGAGGACGACCTGCCGCAGGTTGCCTTGCGCGTGAATCGCCTTCTCGTAGCGGTCGAGCTCCTCGCGGAGCCTCGCCGCGGGGTTCGACACCCGGTCGACGGCCACCACGCGGGCAGCCCACGGCTCGAGGAGGAACCTCAGCTCGAACAACGCGTTGAGGCCGTCGAGGTCCAGCACCGGCGTCGTCGCGTAGCCGCGCCCCGCCGCGTAGTCGAGAAGGCCGTCGGCCTCCAGCTTCTGCAGCGCCTCCCGGACGGGCGTGGGCGAGAGCGAAAGCTCCTTCGCGACCTGCTCGATGTTGATCTTCGTGCGAGGAGGGATCTCGCCGTCGACGATGCGTCCGCGCAGGTACGCGTAGGCACGGGGCACGGCACCACCGGGCTCGTCCTTCGCCGATCTGCCAGCCACGTTGCTCCCTTTCGCCCCGCGGTCGCCGGGCGGGCCGAGTCTATCCAGGGTCCGTGCGCGCGGCGCCGCGCGTCACGGGCCCGACGTCAAGCTGCGACGTACACGTGCGTGGCGACTTCGGGCGGCAGCTCGAGACCGTCGCCGAAGCCGTCGACCTGCACGAGCACGTAGCCGCCGGCCGCCGAGATCGTCGCCTCGGCGCCCGGGACGACACCCGCCCCGCGCAGCTGGGCGAGCAGCTCCGGCTCGAACTGCACGGGCTCGCCGAGCCGGCGGATGGTGGCCGTGACCGGCCCGTCGACGTCGCGCGTGCGGGCGACGATGTTGATGACGCCGTCGAGGAACGGGCGCGCCGCGGGGCCGCCGAGCTCTTCGAGCGCGGGGATCGGGTTGCCGTACGGCGACTCCGTCGGAGAGCCGAGCACGTCGAGCAGGCGGCGCTCCACCTGCTCGCTCATGACGTGCTCCCACCGGCACGCCTCGTCGTGCACGAGGCTCCAGTCGAGGCCGATGACGTCGTGCAGCAGGCGCTCGGCGAGGCGGTGCTTGCGCATGACGTGGAGGGCGCGGGTGCGGCCCTCGGGGGTGAACTCGAGGTGGCGGTCGCCTTCGACGCGGACGAGTCCGTCGCGCTCCATGCGGCCGATCGTCTGCGACACCGTCGGGCCGGAGTGGCCCAGGCGCTCCGAGATGCGCGCGCGCAGCGGCACGATGCCCTCCTCCTCGAGGTCGAGGATCGTGCGGAGGTACATCTCGGTGGTGTCGACGAGGTCGGTCATGGTGGCATCCCTCACCCGGTAGGCGCCTGCGGCGCAAAGCTCGACAGCCAGCCTACCTTTCGGCGCACCGTAGGATTTGGGCATGCCGAACCTCGAGATCCCGCGTGACCTTCTGCCCTCCGACGGTCGGTTCGGCTGCGGACCGTCGAAGGTACGCCCCGAGCAGGTCGAGCACCTGCGCGCGCACGCCGCCCTCCTCGGCACCTCGCACCGCCAGGCTCCGGTGAAGAACCTCGTCGGCCGCGTGCGCGCCGGCCTCGCCGAGCTGTTCCAGGCCCCCGAGGGCTACGAGATCCTCCTCGGCAACGGCGGCTCGACCGCGTTCTGGGATGCCGCCGCGTTCTCGCTCATCGAGAAGCGCAGCGAGAACCTCGCGTTCGGCGAGTTCGGCGCGAAGTTCGCCGCCGCGGCCGCCGCGCCCTTCCTCGAGGCGCCGCACGTCATCCAGGTCCCCGGCGGTCAGCGCGCGCTCCCCGAGGTGGTGGCGGGCGTGGATGTCTACGCCTACACCCACAACGAGACCTCGACGGGCGTCATGGCCCCCGTCTCGCGCGTGCACGGCGACGCCGGCGCGCTCACCGTCGTCGACGCGACGAGCGCCGCGGGCGGCGTGCTGTTCGACCCGACCGAGGTCGACGCCTACTACTTCGCGCCGCAGAAGAATCTCGCGAGCGACGGCGGCCTGTGGTTCGCCCTCGTCTCCCCCGCCGCGATCGAGCGCATCGAGCGGATCGCGGCGAGCGGCCGCTGGATCCCCGAGTTCCTGAGCCTGAAGAACGCGGTCGACAACAGCCGCCTCGACCAGACGCTCAACACCCCGGCGCTGTCGACCCTGCTGCTGCTCGAGGCGCAGCTCGACTGGATCAACGGCAACGGCGGCCTCGCCTGGGCCGACGCCCGCACGAAGGAGTCGTCGGGCCTGCTCTACGCGTGGGCCGAGGGGTCGAGCGTCGCGACCCCGTTCGTGGCCGACCCGGCGGACCGTTCGCAGGTCGTGGTGACGATCGACTTCGACGAGAGCGTGGATGCCGCGGCGCTCGCGAAGACCCTGCGCGCGAACGGCATCGTCGACACCGAGCCGTACCGCAAGCTCGGCCGCAACCAGCTGCGCATCGCGACGTTCACGGCGATCGACCCCGACGACGTGCGGAAGCTCATCGCGTCGCTCGACTGGGTGCTGGAGCGCTCGGCGGGCTGATGCGCTTCTTCGTGAAGGGCTCGGAGCGGAAGCCGGACCCGGCGCCGCTCAAGACCGACGACCGCAAGGTCGTGCTCGTCGGCCTCGTGCTCTGGATCGTGGCGCTCGCCGGGATGCTCGTGTTCCTCCCGGCGCTGCAATCGTCAGGCCTCGTCTGGTGGCTCTGGACCGTCGTCGTCGGACTCGGCCTGGGCCTCATCCTGCTCGTCTACACGAGCCGCCGCCACGGCTAGCGGGTCGTCGTCCTCGTCGAGGTCGTCGAAGTCGTCGTCCTCGTCGTCGTCGTCATCCGAGTCGTCGTCATCGTCGTCGTCCTCGTCGAGGTCGTCGTCATCCGACTCGTCGTCATCATCATCCGCATCCTCGTCGGAGTCCTCCGACTCCCCCGCCTCGGCGGCCGCGGCGGCCTGAGCGGCGCGGTACTCCTCGAGGCGCTCGGCCCACGGCACCCAGTCGGGCGCGAGGAGCGCTCCCGGTCCGGGCAGCAGTTCGGCCTCGAGCACCGTCGGCTCCTCACCGGGCAGCTCGGCGACACTCACCGTCCAGTTCCAGCCGGCGTAGCCCGAAAGGTCGGCGACGAAGACGAGGGTGACGACGCCGTCCTCGGCGACGGTCCGCGACAGCAGCGCGCCGATCGTCTTCGCGTCGGTCAGCTCGAGCAGCGCTTCACGGGCGAGCGACTCCTGGTCGGCCACGCCGGCCTCACGCATCGAGGTCGTCGGCGACCTTGCGCAGCACCGCGGCGATCTTCGCGCCGTGGCTGCGGTCGGGGTAGCGACCGCGGCGCAGGTTGGCGCCGATGCCGTCGAGGAGCTTCACGAGGTCTTCGACGACGATCGCCATGTCATCCGCCGAGCGGCGGTTGCGCGCGCTGAGCGACTGCGGGGCCTCGATGACCCGCGCGGAGAGCGCCTGGGCGCCGCGCTTGCCGTCGGCGATGCCGAACTCGAGGCGCGTGCCGGACTTCACCGTCACGCCCGCGGGCAGCGCCGAGGCATGCAGGAACACTTCGGTGCCATCGTCGGAGGCGATGAACCCGAATCCCTTGTCCTCATCGTAGAACTTGACCCGGCCGGTGGGCATGGCGGCTGACCTCTATCCTTGACGCGTGGCGAACGACACCCCGGTACCGCTCAATCGTATCGAACGCATCCTGCGCAACATGTTCGCGGCCGTCGCGGGCATCTCGATCCTCGGGATCGTCGTCGTGCTCGTCGCCTCGCTCGCCGGGATGTCGACCGACGGCGGCGTCTGGCCTGCCATCCGGATGGTGCCGTTCATCGGCCTTCCGCTCGCGTTCGTGCTCATGGTCGTCTTCCTCATCGTGAGCCTCCCCCGCCGGCGCCGACTGGAACGGGACGGCGGGTAGCTGGCGGCCTCCGGCTCGGCCCTCGCGCTCGCGGCACGGCTGCGCGCGCTCGATGACGACGCCCTCGCCCGGCTCGTCACCCGGCGTCAGGTGCGCTCGGGCGGCATCCGGGACTTCTTCGACCTCGCCGAGGCCCTGCTCGACCGCTCGTCGGTGCAGGCGGCGCTCGAACGGCTCGACCGCGGCACACTCGCGTTGCTCGCCGTCGCGGGGGAACTCGCCGAGGCCGGCGGCGCCCCCACCGCCGAGCAGCTGGCGACCCGCCTCGAGCTCCCCATCGCCGACGTGCGCGAGCGCCTCGCGACCGCGGCCGACGCGGGACTCCTCGGCGCCGAGTCGGGCCGCTACGCGCCGTGGGATGCCGTCGTCGAGCAGCTGAAGGCGTGGCCGGCGTTCGGCCTGCCCGCCGCACGCGACCTGGAGTCCGCTCCCGCGCCGCCCGTGCTCGAGCCGGTGAGCGACTCCGACATGCGCTTCATCGACCGCGGCGCCGGCGACCGCGCGTTCGGCACCCTCGGCGCCGTGACCGAGACGCTGCTCGCCCTGCGCGACGCCCCCGCCCGCCGCCTCACCCGCGGCGGACTCGCGCTGCCCGACGCCCGCCGCCTCGCCGGCATCGCCGGGGTGGAAGCCGACGAGGTGGAGTTGCTGCTCGACCTCGCCGAGCGCGCCGGGCTCGCCGTGCTCGCCGGATCCGAGTGGGTGCCGACGCCCGCGCTCGGCGCCTGGCTCGCCGGGCCCCGCGTCGACCGCTGGGCCGCCCTCGCCGACGGCTGGCTGAGCCGCCTGCCCGAGGAACTCGTGGAGCTGCTGCGCTCCCGCGCCCGCGCGATGTGGGGTGACGGACTGCTCGACTACCTCGCCTGGCTCTACCCCGCCGGGGGCGCGTGGATCCGCGAGCGCGCCGCCGTCGCCGCCCGGGAGGCCGAACTGCTCGGTATCACCGGCGCGGGCGCCCCGAGCACCGCGGGCGCGCGCCTGCTGCTCGACGGCACCGCCGCGGCCGCCGAGGCGATGGCCGCCACCTTCCCGCCCGAGGTCGACTCGGTCTACCTCCAGCACGACCTCACCGTCATCGCCCCCGGGCCGTTGCGCGTCGACCTGGAGGCGCGCCTGCGCGGCATGGCGGATGTCGAAGCCCGCGGCGTCGCCTCCAGCTTCCGCATCACGAGCGTCTCCCTCACCCGCGCGTTCGTCGCGGGGGAGACCGCCGACGGCGTGCGCGCGTTCCTCGGCGGCCTGTCGCTCACCGGCATCCCGCAGCCGCTCGAATACCTCATCGCCGACACGGCGGCGCGGTTCGGCACGCTACGCGTCGGCCGCCGTGAGGAGGAGGCGGGCGCCTACGTGCGCTCCGAAGACACCGAGCTGCTGCGCCAGCTGAGCGTCGACCAGGCGCTCGGGCCGCTCGCGCTCGAGGTCACCGGCCCGCACCGGCTCGTGACGCGCTTCGACGTCGGGCTGCTCTACACGTCGCTCCTCGACGCGCGCTACCCGGTCGTCGCCGAGGACGCGCAGGGCGAGATCGTGGCGATGCGCGCCGAGCGCCGCGCCTCCCCCGGCGGACCCGTCGTGAGCGACGACACCGCCGCGATCCTCGTCACCCGCGTGCGCGAGAGCGCCGCGTCGGCGCCGGAGGAGACCGACAAGGCGTGGCTCGCCCGCCAGCTCGAACTCGCGATCAAGGGCAAGGTCATGGTGCGGGTCACCGTGCGGATGCCCGACGACTCGCTCGCCGAGTACGTGCTCGAGCCCGCGGGGCTCGCGGGCGGCCGGCTGCGGGCCCGCGACCGGTCGGCGGATGTCGAGCGCACGCTGCCGCTGGCATCCATCGTCTCCGTCACCGACGCCTGACCCGGGGACCACCCGGCGGCCCCGGGCGCGCACCCGTAGAATCGTCGGTTATGTCCGGGCCCCTCATCGTGCAGAGCGACCGCACCGTCCTGCTGGAGGTGGCGCACCCGGATGCCGAGGACGCGCGCCACGAGCTGAGCGTCTTCGCCGAGCTCGAGCGCGCCCCTGAGCACGTGCACACCTACCGCATCACGCGTCTCGGACTGTGGAACGCGCGGGCCGCGGGCCACACCGCCGAGCAGATGCTCGCGACGCTCGAGAAGTTCGCGAAGTTCCCGGTGCCGCAGACCGTCGCCGTGGACATCCAGGAGACGGTGGGCCGATACGGCCGGCTCGTCATCGACCGGGATGCCGAAGGCGAGCTCGTCATCACGACGACCGACCCCGCGGTGCTCGCCGAGATCACCCGGTCGAGCAAGGTCGGGCCGCTGCTCGGCGTGCGCCGCGCCTCGACCGAGTGGACCCTCCAGCCGTGGGCGCGCGGGCAGGTGAAGCAGGAGCTGCTCAAGCTCGGCTGGCCCGCCGAGGACCACGCCGGCTACACCCCCGGCACCCCGCACGACATCGACCTCGTCGAAGAGGGCTGGGGCATGCGCGACTACCAGAAGAAGGCGGTCGCCAACTTCTTCGAGGGCGGATCGGGCGTCGTCGTACTCCCCTGCGGCGCGGGCAAGACGATCGTCGGCGCCGGCGCGATGGCGGAGGCGGATGCGACGACCCTCATCCTCGTCACCAACACCGTGTCGGCCCGCCAGTGGCGCGCCGAGCTGCTCAAGCGCACGACGCTCACCGAGGACGAGATCGGCGAGTACTCCGGCGAGCGAAAGGAGATCAAGCCGGTCACGATCGCGACATACCAGATCCTCACGGCGAAGCGGAAGGGCGACTTCGCCCACCTCGCGCTGCTCGACGCGCTCGACTGGGGCCTCATCGTCTACGACGAGGTGCACCTGCTGCCCGCCCCGGTGTTCAAGCTCACCGCCGAACTGCAGGCGCGCCGCCGGCTCGGCCTCACCGCGACGCTCGTGCGCGAAGACGGCCGGGAGTCGGATGTCTTCAGCCTCATCGGCCCGAAGCGCTTCGACGCGCCGTGGAAGGAGATTGAGGCGCAGGGCTACATCTCCCCCGCGTCGTGCTTCGAGGTGCGCATCGACCTCCCCGCCGAGGAGCGCCTCGAGTACGCGGCGAGCGCCGACGACGAGCGGTACCGGCTCGCCGCGACGGCGCCGGCGAAGCTGCGCGTCGTGAAGGACCTCGTCGCGAAGCACGCGGGCGAGCGCATCCTCGTCATCGGGCAGTACCTCGACCAGATCGAGGAGCTCGCCGAAGGCCTCGGGGCGCCCGCGCTCACCGGATCGACGCCGATCGCCGAGCGCGAGCGGCTCTACCAGGAGTTCCGCGAAGGAACGATCAAGGTGCTCGTGGTGAGCAAGGTCGCCAACTTCTCGATCGACCTGCCCGAGGCGACCGTCGCCATCCAGGTCTCCGGCTCGTTCGGCTCGCGCCAGGAGGAGGCCCAGCGCCTCGGCCGGCTGCTGCGTCCGAAGGAGAGCGGCATCCCCGCGTCGTTCTACACCCTCGTCGCGCGCGACACCGTCGACCAGGACTTCGCGCAGAACCGCCAGCGCTTCCTCGCCGAGCAGGGCTACTCGTACACGATCCTCGACGCCGACGCCCTCGCCGCCGCATAGCGCGAGGCGTAGTCGTCGAGACGCGGCCTTTCGCCGCGACTCGGGCGGAAACCTGGCGGAAGTCCGCGATTCGGGGGTCAACCCCCGGGAACTCGGGGGATCGCCCCCGGGCGTGCGGCGGCGAGCTGCAGGAGGCTCGAGTCATGGAGTTCCTGACGTGATCCGCGCCCGAAATCTGTCCAAGAGCTATGGCTCGAAACTCGCCGTCGACGACGTCGAGTTCACCGTCCAGCCCGGTCGTGTCACCGGCTTCCTCGGCCCCAACGGGGCGGGCAAGTCGACCACGATGCGGATGATCGTCGGGCTCGACCGCCCGACGAGCGGCACCGTGACCGTCAACGGCCGCGCCTACGCCGAGCACCGCGCCCCGCTGCGCGAGGTCGGCGTCCTGCTGGATGCCAAAGCCGTCCACCCCGGGCGCTCCGCGCGCGGGCACCTCCGCGCGCTGGCCGCCACCCACGGCATCTCGAACGCCCGCGTCGACGAGGTCATCGCGCTCACCGGACTGGAGGCCGTCGCCGGCAAGCGGGTGCGCGGCTTCTCGCTCGGCATGGGCCAGCGCCTCGGCATCGCCGCCGCCCTCCTGGGCGACCCGGCGACGCTCATCCTCGACGAGCCGGTCAACGGCCTCGACCCGGAGGGGGTGATCTGGGTGCGCACACTCGCCCGGCGCCTCGCGGCCGAGGGGCGCACCGTGTTCCTCTCCAGCCACCTCATGAGCGAGATGGCGCAGACCGCCGACCACATCATCGTGCTCGGTCGCGGCCGCGTGATCGCCGACGCCCCCGTCGCCGAGATCGTCGCATCCGCGACCGGCCGGCGCCGGGTCCGGGTCCGCACGCCGCAGCCGGAGCGGCTCATGTCCGCCGTGACGGCGGAGGGGGCGACGGTCGCCCCCGACGCCGAGGGGCTGCTCGTCGCCGGGCTCGCGTCGGATCGCATCGGCGAGCTCGCCGCGCGCGACGGGCTCGTGCTGCACGAGCTCTCCCCCGTGTCCGGATCCCTCGAAGACGCCTACCTCGCCCTCACCCAGGACGAGGTCGAATACCACGCAGGAGGTGCGGCATGACCGCGACGCTCGACCGCCCCGAGACGGGGCCCCGACTGACGACCGCCGGGATCCTCCGGTCCGAGTGGGTGAAGCTCGTGACGCTGCGCTCCACCTGGTGGTGCCTCGCCCTCATCGCGGGGATGACCGCCGGCGTGCCCGTCCTCATCGCGCTCGCGCTCGGCTCGCCCGGCGGGCAGCCCGGCACCGACACGCTCGACGTCGGCTCGCACACCTGGGCGATGGCGAACACCGTCATCGTGTCGTTCACCGTGCTCATCGCCGCGGTGCTCGGCTGCCTCGTGATCACCGGCGAATACGGCACCGGGATGATCCGCTCGAGCCTCACCGCCGCCCCGGGCCGCCTCTCGACGGTGTTCGCGAAGGCGTTCGTGATCGGGCTGGTCGTGTTCGTCGTCGGGGCGCTGGCCCTCACCGCCGGCGCCCTCGCGAGCGCCCCGATCCTCGCCTCCGGCGGCCTCCTCATCGACCCCGGCGACGCGCGCGTGTGGCTCGCGTTGCTCGGCGCGGCCGGCTACCCCGCGCTCGTCGCCGTGCTGTCGGTCGGCGTCGGCACCCTCGTGCGGAACTCGGCCGGCGCGATCGCGGCGGTGCTCGGGCTGCTGCTCGTCGTCCCCACCGTGCTGCAGCTCGTCGCGATGCTGCTCCGCGTGGACTGGATGCTCGACGTCATGCAATTCCTGCCGAGCGCCCTCGGCAACACGATGGCGTCGTTCGTCGCCGACCCGGCGGCCGACGTCGCCGAGGGTCCGCTGACGCTCGCCCCGTGGCAGGCGGCGCTCGCGATGGCGGGCTGGGCCGGTGCCGCACTCGCCGGAGGTGCGGCCGCCATCGCCCGCCGCGACGTGTGACCACGGGCCGGGAACGTGCTCCGCGCGTTCCCGGCCCCGCGTGACCGTCGCGCAGGATGCGCCTCCCGCCCGTGTTCGGCACGGCGCAGCCGCTGCACGGGCTGTCGGGCGCGATCCGCCGGCTCGCCTACGCGCGCTTCAGCGAGGGCCGCGCGACGCACTGGTTCCTTTTGGTGATCGGCGACCGCGTCGAGGCGTTCGGCGCGCACGTGCGCTCGCTGTTCTCGCGGCGGCCCGACAACCCGATCACCCAGACCGGCGTGCTGAGCGAGCCGCGCCGGCATCCGATCTCGTCGCGCGTCGGCCGCGGCCGCGTCGACCTCAAGCACGCGTGGATCGACCCGATCCTCGTCGCGGGGCCGTGGCTCCTCGTCGGCGGCCTCGTCGTGCTCGCGCTGCGTCGCCGCCGGCGCTGACGCGCCCCGGGTGTGACCCTCGGAACGGAAAGTTGGCAGAAGTCCGCGAGTCGGTGTCAGAGGGGCGCGAGGATACTGGGCGCGTGAGCGTCACCCCGTACACGATCGACATCCCCGACGCCGTGCTCGACGACCTGCGCGACCGGATCGCCCGCACCCGCCGCGCCCCCGTGCACGTCGCCGGCGACTGGTCGCGCGGGATGCCTCCCCGCATCCTCGACGCCGTCCTCGCGCACTGGGGCGGCCCCTACGACTGGCGCGCGGCGGAGGCACGGCTCAACGGCTTCGAGCAGATGCTCGTCGACACCTCCGTCGTGCCCGTGCACGTGCTCAGGGCCGGCACGCCGGGCGCGACCCCGCTGCTGCTCATCCACGGCTGGCCCGACGGCTTCGTGCGCTTCGAGAAGGCGCTGCCCCTGCTCGCGGAGCGCTTCGACCTGGTCATGCCGAGCATCCCGGGCTTCGCGTTCAGCGGCAAGCCGGATCGCGCGCTCGGCCCGCAGGGCGTCGCCGACGTCTTCGCCGAGGTCATGACGGCGCTCGGCCACGAGACCTTCGGCGTGCACGGCGCCGACCTCGGCTCGCAGATCGGCGAGCAGATCGCCGCCCGGCATCCCGGCCGCGTGCTCGGCCTGCACCTCGGCGACACCCCGCTGCGGCGACTGCGCGCGCTCGCGGCGAGCGCCGCCCCCGAGGAGCTCTCGGCCGAGGAGCGCGACTGGCTCGCCCGGCTCACCGACTGGGAGACCCGGGAGGGGGCCTACGCGCGCCTCCAGCGCACGAAGCCGCAGACCGTCGGCGTCGCCCTCGACGACTCCCCCGCCGGGCTCGCGGCGTGGATCGTCGAGAAGTTCCAGGCGTGGAGCGACGGCGACGTGCTCGAGGTCTACTCCCTCGACGAGCTGTGCACGAACCTCACCATCTACTGGGCGACGACGTCGGGGATGTCGGCGGCGCAGTACTACTACGACAACGGCCACTCGGTGCTGCCCGACGACCGCGTCGACATCCCGGTGGGCGTCGCGATGTGGCCGGCCGACCTCCTGCCCGGCCCGCGCTCCGCCGTGGAGCGCTGGTTCGACGTGCGGCGCTGGACGGTGATGCCGCGCGGCGGCCACTTCGGACCGTGGGAGGAGCCGCGACTGTGGGCCGACGACGTGCGAGCATTCTTCGACGGACTGGAGGGACGAGCATGACCCGAGTGGTGGCCGACATGACGGTGACCATCGACGGATTCGGGAGCGGAGTCGGGCAGTCGCTCGAGCATCCCTTCGGGCACCTCGATCGCGACGTGCTGCACGCCTGGATGTTCGACGAGGCGGCTCAGGCGGCGAGCGCCGAGGAGCGCGACCGGATCGTGGATGCGGGCGCCTTCGTGATGGGCCGCAACATGTTCGACCCGGGCCGCGGCGACTGGGACCTCGGCTGGCGCGGCTGGTGGGGCGACGAGCCGCCGTACCACGGGCCGGTGTTCGTGCTCGCGCACCGCCCGCGCGCCGACCTCGTGATGGAGGGCGGCACGACCTTCCACTTCGTGACCGAGGGGCCGCTCGTGGCGCTCGAACGCGCCCGGGATGCCGCGGGGAGCCGCGACGTGTCGATCGCGGGCGGGGTGTCGACCCTCAACCAGTACCTCGCGGCGGGACTCGTCGACGAGCTGCGGCTGCACGTCTCGCCGATCGTGGCGGGCGCCGGCGAGCGCGTGTTCGACGGCGTGGAGGCGCAGCGCTGGGAGCTCGTCTCCGCGCGTCAGGCGCCGCTCGTGACGCACACCGTCTACCGCCCGGCGCGCTGACGTCGCCGCGCGCGACCGGGACGCGCGCCCTCATTCCCAGGAAGCATCCAGCGAACGCGCAGAAACTGGGGCCATGAGTGACGGCCCCCGCATCCTGATCGTCGACGACGAGCCGAACATCCGCGACCTGCTCACCACGAGCCTGCGCTTCGCCGGCTTCGCCGTGCGCGCCGTCGGCAACGGCGCCCAGGCGATCTCCGCCGTGCTCGAGGAGGAGCCCGACCTCATCATCCTCGACGTCATGCTCCCCGACATGAACGGGTTCGGCGTCACCAAGCGCCTCCGCGCCTCGGGCTACACCGCCCCCATCCTCTTCCTCACGGCGAAGGACGACACCGAGGACAAGATCACCGGCCTCACCGTCGGCGGCGACGACTACGTCACCAAGCCGTTCAGCCTCGACGAGATCGTCGCCCGCATCCGCGCCATCCTGCGTCGCACGATGCACGATGAGGAGGACGCCGTCATCCGCGTCGGCGAGCTCACGATGGACCAGGACACCCACGAGGTGCTCGTCGGCAACGAGCCCGTCGAACTCTCGCCGACCGAGTTCAAGCTGCTGCGCTACCTCATGCTCAACCCCAACCGCGTGCTGTCGAAGGCGCAGATCCTCGACCACGTCTGGGAGTACGACTTCAACGGCGACGCCGGCATCGTCGAGAGCTACATCTCGTACCTGCGCCGTAAGCTCGACCAGCACTCGAGCGAGCCGATGATCCAGACCAAGCGCGGCTTCGGGTACATGCTGAAGACGGCCAAGGCGTAGCGGCCGCGTCAACCGGGAGGAGCCTCGTGGCGAACCCCGTCTCGGCGTCCTTCGACCGGTGGTGGAACGGCGTCTCGCTGCGCGCCAAGGTCACCGGCGTCACCGTCCTGCTGCTGACGATCGGCCTCACCGTCGCGGGCGCGGGAACCATGACGGTGCTGCGCACCTACCTGCTCGAGCGCGTCGACGAGGGAATCGCCGCCGTGCACAACAGCCTCCCGGCGACCGTCGACTTCGACCGCATCCGCGACTTCGGCGACAGCAGCGCGGCCGGCCAGACGCCCTACTACCTCGCCGCGGTGTCGGCGTCGGGCGAGCTCATCGAGGACAACCTCAGCGCCGAGCAGGCGCCGTTCGCGCCGCAGATGCACGACTTCACCCTCGCCCACGTCGTCGCCCTCGAGGGCCGGGGCGTGACGCTCCTCGACGAGGGCAAGACGGTCGAGTGGCGGGTGATCGCGTATCCCAACGCCGTCGGATCCGACTCGCGCCAGGCGACCCTCGTGATCGGCCGCAACCTCACCGACACCAACGCGCTGCTCGGGCGCTACGCCGCGATCTTCCTGCTCTTCGCGATCGCCGTCGTCGTGCTCGGCGCGATGGCGACGCAACTGCTCGTCACGGGCGCGTTCCTGCCGTTGCGCGACGTCGAGCGCACGGCCGCCCGCTTCGCCGCCGGCGACTACAGCCAGCGTCTCGGCGGGGCCACCCCGAACACCGAGGTCGGCCGGCTCTCCCGCTCGCTCAACACGATGCTCGCGCGCATCGACCGCGCGTTCGCCGAACGCGACCGGTCGGCCGAGCAGATGCGGCGGTTCGTCGGGGATGCCTCCCACGAGCTCCGCACGCCGCTCGTCTCGCTGCGCGGCTACGCCGAGCTGTACCGGATGGGCGCGCTGCAGACCCCGGAGGACGTCGCCCAGGCGATGGACCGCATCGAGCGCGAGGCGATCCGCATGGGCGCCCTCGTCGAGGACCTGCTCGAGCTCGCCCGCCTCGACGAGGCCCGGCCGCTCCAGCGCGTGCCGGTCGACCTGCTGGCGATCGGCCGGGACGCGGTGCTGGATGCCTCCGCCTCCGCGCCCGCGCGCCGCGTCACCCTCGTCGTGCCCGAGCCGGAACCCGACCCGGAGCCCGAGCCCGACGCCGGGGAGGACCCCGCACCCCCGGCCCCGGAGGCCGACTCCGCGCCCGACCCCGGCGCCGCCGTCGCGGGCGTCGCCCCGGCCGCCCGCCGCGTCGGGGCCACGGCCGGCGCGTTCGCGTTCGCCGGAGCCACCCTCGCCCGCCTGCGCCTGCGCCGCCCCGCGCGCAACGGCTCCGCCCCGGCCCCGGCGCCCGCGCCCCTGCCGCCGATCGGCCCGATCGTGTTCGCCGAGGAGAACAAGGTGCGCCAGGTCGTCACCAACCTCATGGGCAACGCGATGCGCTTCACGCCCGACGACTCCCCCATCGAGATCGTCGTCGACGTCGACCGGTCGGGCGGCTACGGCGTCATCTCGATCGTCGACCACGGCGAAGGCATCCCGCCCCAGCTGCGGGAGAAGATCTTTCAGCGCTTCTGGCGGGCCGACACCTCGCGCACGCGCGACACCGGCGGCTCGGGCCTCGGACTCGCGATCGTCGCGGGCATCGTCGCGAGCCACGACGGCTACGTCGAGGTGCTCGAGACGCCGGGTGGCGGGGCGACCTTCCGGGTGAGCCTCCCGCTCCTCCCCAGCACCGAGCCGCAGCCGGAGCCCCCGGCTCCGCAGCCGGCCCCTCGCGGGCGGTCGCGCCGACCCTAGCGTCGGCGCCATGACCAGATACCAGATCGACAGCGAGGCGGTCGCGTCGGCGACGTCGGCCGTCCAGGCGGCCGCGAGCCGCATCCAGGCCGACGTGAGCGGCCTCCACTCCCAGCTCGTGGCCCTGCAGGGGTCGTGGACGGGCAGCGCGGCGGCGGCGTTCCAGAGCGTCATCGCCGACTGGACGGCCACCCAGCGCCGCGTCGAGGAGAGCCTGCAGGCGATCAACGCGGGGCTCGCCCAGGCGGGTCGTCAGTACGCCGAGATCGAGCAGCAGAACCTCCGCCTCTTCGCGCGCTGATCCCGCCCGGAGAACACGAAGCGGGCGGCTCCCGAGGGAGCCGCCCGCTTACGTGGATGCGTGGGACTTAGAAGTCCATGCCGCCGGTCGGGTCGCCGGCCGGGGCCGGGTTCTTCTCCGGCTTGTCCGCCACGACCGCCTCGGTCGTGAGGAACAGGCCCGCGATCGACGCCGCGTTGAGCAGCGCGGAACGGGTGACCTTCACCGGGTCGTTGATGCCCGCGGCGAGCATGTCGCCGTACTCGCCGGTCGCGGCGTTGAGGCCGTGGCCGGTCGGGAGGTTGCGGACCTTGTCGACCACGACGCCCGGCTCGAGACCGGCGTTGAGCGCGATCTGCTTGAGCGGCGCGTCGATGGCGACCTTGACGATGTTCGCACCGGTCGCCTCGTCGCCCTCGAGCGAGAGCTTCTCGAACGCGGTCTTGCCGGCCTGGATGAGGGCCACGCCACCACCGGCGACGATGCCCTCCTCGACGGCGGCCTTCGCGTTGCGGACGGCGTCCTCGATGCGGTGCTTGCGCTCCTTGAGCTCGACCTCGGTCGCGGCACCGGCCTTGATGACCGCCACACCGCCGGCGAGCTTCGCGAGGCGCTCCTGGAGCTTCTCGCGGTCGTAGTCGCTGTCGGTGTTCTCGATCTCCTGGCGGATCTGCTTCACGCGACCGGCGATCTGCGCGGCGTCACCGGCACCCTCGACGATCGTGGTCTCGTCCTTGGTGACGATGACCTTGCGCGCCTGGCCGAGCTGCTCCAGCGTGGTGTTCTCGAGCTTGAGGCCGAGCTCCTCGCTGATGACCTCGCCACCGGTGAGGATGGCGATGTCGGCGAGCTGCGCCTTGCGGCGGTCGCCGAAGCCGGGGGCCTTGACGGCGACCGACTTGAAGATGCCGCGGATCTTGTTGACGATCAGGGTCGCCAGCGCCTCGCCGTCGACATCCTCGGCGATGATGAGCAGCTGCTTGCCCGCCTGGATGACCTTGTCGACGATCGGCAGAAGGTCCTTGATGTTCGAGATCTTCGAGTTGACGATCAGGATGTACGGGTCCTCGAAGACCGCCTCCTGACGCTCGGGGTCGGTCACGAAGTACTGCGACAGGAAGCCCTTGTCGAAGCGCATG
>Ga0182746_1001197_pt1 | contig 25611 bp, 22 predicted proteins | sample eDN3rd30CBELigOP_FD_128881 | JGI IMG/M metagenome (GOLD analysis project Ga0182746, IMG submission 128881) | Enriched Organic Plus compost microbial communities from Emeryville, California, USA - eDNA 3rd pass 30_C BE-Lig OP (version 2) (version 2) ... | reverse complement strand
GGGCATGTCCCTCTCATTGACCCTGCGCCGCCCTCTGCCTAGAAGGCGGCAGACATTTCCTGCCAGTTATGCCGAAGGAAGCCCCGATGACCAGCCCAAAGGACAACCAGACGGCCAAACCCGTCTGCTTTCAGGACGTGATCCTGCGCCTGCAATCCTATTGGGCCGCACAGGGCTGCGCGGTGCTGCAACCCTATGACATGGAGGTCGGTGCCGGCACCTTCCACCCGGCGACCACGCTGCGCAGTCTGGGTGCCCGGCCTTGGGCTGCGGCCTATGTCCAGCCCTCGCGCCGCCCGACCGATGGGCGCTATGGCGAGAACCCGAACCGCCTGCAGCACTATTATCAATATCAGGTTATCATCAAACCCTCGCCGCCGAACCTGCAAGAGCTGTATCTGGGCAGCCTTGCCGCCATCGGCCTTGATCCGATGATCCACGATGTCCGCTTTGTCGAGGATGACTGGGAAAGCCCGACCCTGGGCGCATGGGGCCTGGGTTGGGAAGTCTGGTGTGACGGGATGGAGGTCAGCCAGTTCACCTATTTCCAGCAGGTCGGCGGGCATGACTGCCGCCCGGTCTCGGGCGAGCTGACCTATGGGCTTGAGCGGCTGGCGATGTATGTCCTTGGGGTCGAGCATGTGATGGACATGCCGTTTAACCATCCCGACAGCCCGATCCCGCTGACCTATGGCGACATCTTCCGTCAGGCCGAGCGTGAATATTCGCGCTGGAACTTTGAGCAGGCCGATACGGAAATGCTGCTGCGCCACTTTGAGGATGCCGAGGCCGAATGCGAGCGCATCCTGACCGCGGCCGAGACCGATGCCGCCGGGCGGCAGATCCCGATGGCGCATCCTGCCTATGATCAGGCGATCAAGGCCAGCCACCTGTTCAACCTGCTTGATGCGCGCGGGGTGATCTCGGTCACCGAGCGGCAGGCCTATATCGGCAGGGTGCGGGCGCTGGCCAAACGTTGTGCGGATCTGTTTGTGACCACCTCGGCCGCCACGGGCGAGCCGCTGCCCGCCTTCCCGGCTGGGGCCTAGGATGGACGGCCGCTTTCCCGCCCTTGTGCTGATCGTTACTGCCGCCGTTGCGGGGGCAGGGGTCTGGTACGCGCAGCAATATGCTTTTTACGACCGGCTGGACCCGGCCTCGGTCACGCTGACCGCGACTGTGAACGGTGAAAGCGTGCCTGTGCCGGCCAGCGAGGTGCAGGTCATCGACGCCAGCAGCTCTCCGATCCGCTGGCGGGCCTGTTTTCGCCTGACCGAGCCTTTGCCCGCAGGGGCCGAACCCTTCCCCGAGGCGCAGCCGCTGAACGGCCCGGGCTGGTTTTCCTGTTTTCAGGCCGGGCAGATTGGCGCTGATATCGAATCCGGGGCCGCCCGGGCCTATCTTTCCCAGGCCGAGGTCCGCCCCGATGTGGACCGCGTGATTGCGGTCTATCCCGACGGCCGCGCCTTTGGCTGGCACCAATTCAATGACAAGACCCCCGAACGCGGAGTGATGGACTGATGGCCGACCTTCTGATCGAGCTGTTCTCCGAGGAAATTCCGGCGCGGATGCAGGCCCGCGCGCGCGAGGACCTCAAGAAACTCGTCACCGACGGGTTGGTCGAGGCCGGCCTGACTTACCGTTCCGCCGGTGTTTTCAGCACCCCGCGCCGGTTGACGCTGGCGATCGAAGGGCTCAGCGCCCATAGCCCCACCACCCGTGAAGAGCGCAAGGGTCCGCGGACCGACGCGCCCGAGGCCGCGCTGGAGGGGTTTTTGCGCTCAACCGGCCTGACCCGTGACCAGCTTGAGGCCCGCGATGACAAGAAAGGGCAGGTCTGGTTCGCCACCATCACCCGCCCCGGTCGTCCGGCGGCCGATATTGTGGCCGAGGTGCTTGAGGCCGCGATCCGTAACTTTCCCTGGCCCAAATCGATGCGCTGGGGCGCGGGCAATCTGCGCTGGGTGCGGCCTCTGCACTCGATCCTGTGCCTGCTCACGGACGAATCGGGTGCAAGTGTGGTGCCACTTGAGATCGAAGGCATTCGCGCCAGCAACACCACCCGCGGCCATCGCTTCATGGCACCCGAGGAATTCACCGTTTCCGGCTTTGACGATTATGCCGCGAAACTGCGCCGTGCGCGCGTGATGCTGGATTCAGCCGAACGTGAGGCGGCGATCCGGCAAGAGGCCGCTAATCTGGCCTTTGCCCGCGGCTGGGAAATTGTCCCGGACGAAGGGCTGCTGACCGAGGTCGCCGGTCTGGTCGAATGGCCGGTGCCGCTGATGGGTGCGATCGAGGATCGCTTTCTGTCGCTGCCGCCCGAAGTGCTGCAAACCTCGATGAAAGAGCATCAGAAGTTCTTTTCGGCCCGTAACCCCAAGTCGGGCCGGATCGAGGGCTTTGTCACCGTCGCCAATATCGAGACTTCGGATCAGGGCGAAACGATCCTCAAGGGCAACCAGCGCGTCCTGGCCGCCCGCCTTTCGGACGCGGCCTTCTTCTGGGAAAACGATCTGCGCGAGGCCAGGTCAGGCATGACCGACTGGGCCGAGGGTCTCAAGGCGGTGACCTTCCAGAGCAGGCTTGGCTCTCAGGCCGACCGCATTACCCGCATCGCTGCCCTTGCGCGTCAGATCGCCCCACTGGTCGGCGCCGATGCCGATCAGGCCGAGCAAGCGGCCAGGGTGGCCAAGCTTGACCTGCGCTCGGCCATGGTCGGCGAATTCCCGGAACTGCAAGGCATCATGGGTCGTTATTACGCGCTTGAGGCCGGGCTGCCTGCCGCGGTGGCCGATGCTGCGCGAGATCATTATTCGCCGCTCGGTCCCTCGGATGCGGTGCCTTCCGAGCCGGTGTCGGTCGCGGTGGCGCTGGCTGACAAGCTGGATACGCTGACCGGCTTCTGGGCCATCGACGAAAAGCCGACCGGGTCGAAGGATCCCTTCGCGTTGCGTCGCGCCGCACTTGGTGTGATCCGGCTGGTGCTGGTGAACGGTGCGCGCCTTGGCCTGTCCGAACTCTTCCGCCTCTTTGGCGAGGCGCATCTGGCCGCGCTCAAGCCTGGGCAGGGCGATCAGCAGATTGCGACGCTGCAAAACGACCTCCTCGCTTTCTTCTACGACCGGCTCAAGGTCCATTTGCGCGATCAGGGCATCCGTCATGACATCATCGACGCCGTGCTGAACATGCCGGGCAGCGACGATCTCGTGCTGCTGGTGAACCGTGCCACGGCGCTGAACGACGTGCTGCGGACCGATGACGGCACCAACCTGCTGCAAGGGCTGAAACGCGCCGGCAACATCCTCGCCCAGGCCGAGGATAAGGACGGGGTTGAATACAGCTTCGGCGCTGATCCGAAATTCGCAGAAACTGATGAGGAACGCGCCCTGTTCGCCGCACTTGATCAGGCCGAACCTGCGATCCGCAATGCTGTCACGGGCGAGGATTTCCCTGCTGCGATGCAGGCGATCGCCGCTCTGCGGGCGCCGATCGACGCCTTTTTCGAGGCGGTACAGATCAATACCGACAATCAGATCGTGCGCCGCAACCGCCTGAACCTGCTCTCCCGCATCCGCGAGGCAGGCCGGCTGATCGCTGATTTCGGCCGGATCGAGGGCTGATCCCAGCCTTTCTTTCGTGCCCAAATATCCCCGGGGGAACGCTCCTGGGGCCCCATTGAGGGGCCGCAGGAGCGTGGGGGCAGAGCCCCCGCTCCCCGCGCTGCCGACCTGCGCTTCGCACTTGCAGCAATGCGCTTGCCATGCCTAATGTGACGGCATCATGACCGCGCTGACTGATCCAGGAGCCATCGTCGAAATCACCCCCTCGGCGGGGATTCAGACCGCGCGTCATGGCTGGCGGGCAAAATGCCTGCAGCGTCTGATCCGGATGGAGCTGCCGGTTCCGGCAAGCTTCGCCATCTCGGCCGAAGCAGTACGCGCCATTGCTGCCGGGCAGATGCCCGACCGCGCCCGGCTTGCCGCGATCATTGATCGTGCGGATGGGCTGGTCAGCGTGCGCCCCTCGGCGGTAGATCCGGCGTGGGGCGGACCGGGAACGGTGCTGAATGTCGGCATCAACCACGAACGCCACGCCCTTCTGGTGCAAAGCCGGGGCAAGGCAGCGGCAGATGCGATCTACCTGGGCTTTGTGCAGTCCTATGCCATCCACGTTGCGCGGCTGGACCCCGACATGTTCTCGGACAGCGAGGGCGGGCTTGCCGCTGCCCTGCGCGCCTATGAGGACGAAACGGACGAAGAATTCCCCCAGGACCCTGCCCGCCAGCTGGCCGAAGTGCTGCGCAGTATGGCGCGGGCCTGGGACGGGCCGACCGCCCGGCTTTTGCGTCAGGCCAAGGGTGCGCCGGCCAATGCGCCGCTTGGGTTGGTGGTGCAGCACATGGCACTGGCGATCGGGCCGGGCGTAACCGGCTCTGGCACCATCCAGTTCATAGACAGCGTTACCGGCATGCCGCGTATCACCGGCCGGTTCCGGGGTCAGACCCAGGGCCGTGCCAAAGGCGAGGGGGCCGAGACGCTCTATCTCGTGCGCGACCCGCGCGGCCCCTCGCTGGAAGAGGCGGCACCGCAGGTGTTCGCCGATCTTGTCCGCTTTGGCGTCGCCGCGCGTGAACGCCTGCGCGAAGAGATGCAGATCGAATTCGTCGTCTCGGATGGCAAGCTGTCGATCATTGATGCGGTACGGGTCGGCCGCAGCTCACGCGCGAGCGTCCGCATCGCCGTGGCACTGGCCCGCGATGGCATCATCACGCCCGAAGAGGCGGTGATGCGGGTCGAGCCGCGCGCCCTCTCTGATCTGCTGCACCATCAGGTCGACCCGCGCGCGCCCCGCGATGTCATCACCAGGGGCATCAACGCCAGCCCGGGCGCGGCTACCGGGCGCATCGTCTTTACCGCCGCCGCTGCTCAGGCTGCCGAGGCGCGGGGCGAGCGTTGCGTCCTCGTCCGCCGCGAGACTGTGCCCGAGGATATCCGCGGCATGCATGCCGCCGTCGCTGTTCTGACGGAGCGTGGCGGCATGACCAGCCACGCTGCGGTGATCGCGCGCGGCATCGGTCTGCCCTGCATCGTCGGCGCCAGCGGTATCTCGATCGACGCGCGTGCACGCACGATGATGGTTGGCGGCCGGCTGTTCCATGAGGGTGAAGAAATCACCATAGACGGGACTTCGGGTGAGGTGTTGGCCGGTGCGGCCGAGATGCTTGAGCCGGCGCTGGACGATAGCTTTGCCCAGCTGCTGGAATGGGCCGATGCGCATTGCCGCATCAGGGTACGCGCCAATGCCGACACGCCCGAGGACGCCCGCACCGCACGCATGTTCAACGCTCAGGGCATCGGCCTGTGCCGCACCGAGCATATGTTTTTTGATGACGAGCGCCTGCCCGCCATGCGTGAGATGATCTTTGCCGGACGGCCTGAAGATCGTCGCCTGTCGCTTGAGCGTCTTTTGCCCATGCAGCGCAGCGATTTCGCCAAGCTGTTCGAAATCATGGCGGGCCTGCCGGTTACGATCCGCCTGTTTGACCCGCCGCTGCACGAATTCCTGCCCCATGACCGCGAGGGCATGCGCGAGCTGGCCGAATCACTGGACCTGCCCCTGTCGGACGTGACCCGCCGGGTCGAGGCGCTTAGCGAATTCAACCCGATGCTGGGGATGCGCGGGGTGCGGCTGGGGATCACCGTGCCCGAAATTTATGACATGCAGGCCCGCGCAATTTTTGAGGCGACCATCGAGGCCAGCCATAACGGCGATCCGGTCGTGCCCGAGATCATGATTCCGCTGGTCAGCGCAAGGCGTGAGGTCGAGCTGGTCAAGACCCGGATCGACGCTGTCGCGGCCGCCGTCCGTAATGAGACGCGCAAGGAATTTACCTACCGTCTTGGCGTGATGGTCGAAACTCCGCGCGCAGCACTGCGTGCCGGTGAAATTTCCGAACATTCGGCATTCTTATCATTTGGTACCAATGACCTGACGCAAATGACCTATGGGCTGTCACGCGACGACGCGGGCCGTTTTATGGGCATTTATGTCAGCCAGGGGGTCTATTCCGAGGACCCGTTCCACATTCTTGACCGCGACGGTGTTGGCGAACTGGTCGCCATCGGGGCCGAGCGCGCCCGTGCCACCAAGCCCGATATCACCATCTCGGTCTGCGGCGAACATGGTGGCAACCCTGAATCCATTGCCTTCTGCCTCAGGGCGGGGGTGAATTACGTCTCGTGCTCGCCCTTCCGGGTGCCGGTGGCGCGTCTGGCGGCGGCGCAAGAATCGATTCTCATGGCTCGCGAAGAGGCCGATTCGGCGGTCGGGGCCTAGTTCCCGGCCTGGCCGATTTTGGCCAGAATCTGCCCGTAACCTAATTTGTCGTCGGCGAGTTTCCGCCAAAATCGTTAAAATTCAACTGAATCGCTCCGCTCACGCCTATGTGGGGTGGATCGGATGGCCCTGTTTCATGCCTCTAGCGCCGAATATCCGCTGAGGTAGCGGACCCCAGTTTCAAACCGACCGGGTCGGACCCGGACCGAAAACAGGACCAACATGTCGATATACAAGTCATGGCTGGCGTGCGTTTCTGTGTGTATGGTTGTCGCTTTTTCGCCCGTCGCCACCACTCCGGCGCTTGCTGACGGAAAGCACCAAGTCGCGTACGAGATCAAGACCGGGCGTGGCCGTCAGGTCGTCCAGATTGATCCCAATGACCTGCAATGCCTGTCAGAGGCCTTGTATTTCGAGGCCCGCGGCGAAGGTCTGCGCGGCCAGCAGGCCGTGGCCGAAGTGATCCTGAACCGCGTCGACCATCCACGCTTTCCAAAAACCGTTTGCGGTGTCGTGAACCAGCGCGGCCAGTTCACCTATAACAAAGGCGCCCGTATCCGTGAAAAGGGCACCTTTGCCCGCGTGCAAAAGGTCGCAGTCGCCGCGCTTTCCGGCGCACCACGCACGCTGACCAACGGCGCGACCTATTTCCATGCTCGCGGCGTCAAGCCCTCGTGGACCAAGCGGTTCGAACGCACGATCCGTATCGGCAGCCATACCTTCTATCGCTCGGATCGTCGTCTGGCATCGAACTGAGCCCGCGACGCAAATTTGCCATCAAAGCAGCGGCCCTGTCCCTTGCGGCGGGGCCGTTTTCCTGAAAACACAGGCGGCATGGACCAGCCTGATCGTATCCACCTGCGCGACTATATCCTTTCGACCGAGATTGGCGCGTTCCAGACCGAACGGGGCCAACAGCAGCGGCTGCGCTTTAACATTGATGTCGAACTGGCCACCCATGTCGTCGGCGTCAATGACGAGGTGGACCGGATCCTGAGTTATGACATTCTGACCGGCGCTGTCGCCGCGGGGCTGGCGGACCGCCGCTATGACCTGCTTGAGACGCTGGCGGAAAAGATCGCGGCGCAGATCCTTGCCCATCCGCGCGCGGCACAGGTCTCGGTCACTATCGAAAAGCTGGACCGTATTCCTGGTGCCCTGGGGGTGACGCTGGTGCGCCGTCAGGGCCGTGTCGTTGCCGATCCGATCGAGGCGCCGATCCGTGTGATCCTGCACGGCCGCGACCTGACCCTGCCCGAAGGGGCGGTGGCGCTGGTACCCGACGCGCCGGGCCTGCCGCTGCCGCAGGGTGGAAACCTGCGCGAGATCGAGCTTTTGGCACTGGATCAGGCTGCATGGGCCTTGGCGGGGCGTCTGGGCCTGACCGTTGCCAACAGCAGGACCGAGCTGGACTGGGCTGCGACCGAGGGCCGCGCCGTGGTCTGGGCCCCTGCGCGCATGGTCCGCGACGTGGCTGACCTGCCTGCCACGCCAACGGCGCTGGCGCTGTGGCTGGCGCAGCGGCTGGGTGCAAGCCGGCTTGACTGGGCGTTGGCTCAGGGTGTGCCCGCGCCCGAGGTGCCGGCGGATTTCCCCATTCCGACGGGTCATCTTTGATCGCCGGGCTTGAATCGCCCGCTACGGGGCGTAAAGACTTGGAAATATGACCGATTATTTCCGCCCCATTCCATGCGAGACGGGCCGGTGGCAGCTTGCCGGCGGCTGGGTACGTTTTTCGCAATTCGAACTTTTGCGCAGGGGTGAGGCTCCGCGTGTCGTGGACAGCGCCCCGGATGCGGTGCTTGAGGCGCTGACCGCGCCGCGTGCCTCGCTTTTGGGCCTTTCGATGCAGCAGCCGCGCATCATGGGCATCGTCAATACGACGCCCGACAGCTTTTCGGATGGCGGTACCTATGACGGGGCCGGGCAGGTGCGGCTGTTGGCCGGGCAGGGGGCCGAGATTCTGGACATCGGCGGCGAATCGACCCGACCCGGCGCCCGCGAGGTGCCTGTCGCGGAAGAGATTGACCGCATCACCCCCGCTATCGAGGCGGCGCGGGGGCTCGCCGTGATCTCGGTCGATACGCGCAAGGCCGAGGTGGCCCGTGCAGCCGTCGATGCCGGGGCACATATGGTAAATGATGTGTCGGGCTTTGACTTCGACCCCGATATGGCGGGGATGGTGGCCGCTTCGGGTGTGCCGGTCTGTCTGATGCACGCTCAGGGCATCCCCGAAACGATGCAGGACAACCCGACCTATGGCGATGTGCTGCTTGACGTCTATGACGCGCTGGCCGAACGCATCGCCCGGGCCGAAGCGGCGGGTATCGCCCGCGACAGGATCGTGATCGATCCGGGCATTGGTTTCGGCAAGACGCAAGAGCATAATCTGGCTATCCTGCGCCGGATCTCGCTTTACCACGGGCTGGGCTGCGCGGTGCTTTTGGGTGTGTCGCGCAAGCGGTTCATCGGCAGTATCGGTGGGGTCGAACGTCCGGCCGACCGGGTGGCCGGTACACTGGCGCTGACGCTTGCCGGGATTGCGCAGGGTATCCAGATCCACCGCGTCCATGACGTGGCGGAGACAAGGCAGGGCATCGCCCTATGGCGGGCCGCGACGACAGAGACAGGATGAGCAGGTAAAGATGGGCAGGAAACTTTTTGGTACCGATGGTGTCCGGGGCAGGGCAAATACTCATCCCATGACGGCCGAGATGGCGCTGCGGCTTGGTGCCGCCGCCGGGCGCTATTTCCGTCGCAAGGGCGAAGATCACCACCGCGTCGTCATTGGCAAGGACACCCGCCTGTCGGGTTATATGCTGGAAAACGCCCTGACGGCAGGGCTGACCTCGACCGGGATGAATGTCCTGCTGCTCGGCCCGGTGCCGACGCCTGCGGTGGGCTATCTGACCCGCTCGATGCGGGCGGATGTGGGCATCATGATCTCGGCCAGCCACAACCCGGCCCATGACAACGGCATCAAGTTCTTTGGTCCTGACGGTTTCAAACTGTCTGACGAGGCCGAGGCCGAAATCGAGTCGATTGTCGCAGGCGAAATCGAACCCGCCCAGCCCCAGAACATCGGCCGCGCCAAGCGCATCGACGATGGGCGTGGGCGCTATGTCGAATACGCCAAGACCACCTTTCCGGCCGGTCAGCGGCTGGAGGGGCTGAAGGTCGTGATCGACTGCGCCAATGGCGCCGCCTATCGCGCCGCACCCGATGTGCTGTGGGAACTGGGCGCCGAAGTGATCCCGCTGGGCGTCAGCCCGAACGGCTATAACATCAACGACGAAGTTGGTTCGACCCACCCCGAAGCCTGCGCCCGCGCCGTCGTCGAACATGGGGCTGATCTGGGGATCACTCTGGACGGCGACGCCGACCGGGTGATGATCGTTGATGAAAAGGGCAAGGTGGCTGACGGCGACCAGATCATGGCGCTGCTTGCCGATCGCTGGGCCACACAGGGCCGGCTGCGCGGCGGCGCTCTGGTGGCGACGGTGATGTCGAACCTGGGGCTTGAACGGTTCCTGCAAGGGCGTGGGCTGCGGCTTGAGCGTACCGCCGTCGGTGACCGCTATGTGGTCGAGCGGATGCGCGGCGCGGGCTTTAACCTGGGGGGTGAGCAGTCGGGCCATATCGTGATGACCGATTATGCAACCACGGGCGACGGGCTGATCGCCAGCCTGCAATTCCTTGCCGCGCTGGCTGACAGTGGTAAACGCGCCTCGGAACTGGTGGCGCAGTTTGAGCCGGTGCCGCAATTGCTAAAGAACGTGCGCTATGCCGCAGGGGCCGATCCGTTGTCGCAGGACAGCGTCCGGGCCGAAATCGCCCGGGCCGAAGAGCGGCTGAACGGTCAGGGACGGGTGCTGATCCGAAAATCCGGGACGGAGCCGCTGATCCGGGTCATGGCCGAGGCCGAGGACGAAACCGTCCTGCGCGAAGTCGTGGAAAACATCGTCGCAGCGGTCGAGCAATTCGCCTGACCTGTCCGCAGGTGCCGGAATAGGGCTGAGGGGGTCGTCTTGCCGACCCTCTCAGACCACGGTGGTCGGGTCGTAGTCGTAAAGCCAGGCAAAACGCCGGATCATGCTGCCCGGCGCAAGCCGCGAAACTGCGCGCAACCCGGCATGGGCGACGGCACGGGTCGGGCCGCGCAGATGGTAATTGCGGGCATTGGCATTGGCGGCCTCGACGATGCGCTGGCAGCGCGGCTGGCGCAGGGCCTGGAACCGCGCCAGTGCCGACTGTTGGTCAGAATCGGCGGCAAGGCAGGCGGCCAGTACCCAGGCATCCTCAATCGCCATCACCGCGCCTTGGGCCATAAAGGGCAGGGTCGGATGCGCGGCGTCTCCGATCAATGCGCGGCGACCATCCTGCCAATGGGCGGCGACGGTGTGGCGGAACAGCCCCCAGATGCTGGCCTCATCGACGCGGGCCAGCCATTCCGGCACAGGACCGCCAAAACGGGCGAAGGCGGCGCGCAGTTCGGCCGGATCGCCGGCAATCGACCAGCCTTCTTCTCTCCAGTCCGGGCGTTCGACGACGGCGACGATATTGCGCAGACCCGCACCAAGCGGATAGCTGACCAGATGCCGACCCGGACCCATGAAGACCTGTGCCACCGGCGCTGCATCAGGTTCTGCCGGGATCAGCGTCCGCCATGCGGTCTGGCCGGTAAAGAAGGGGGTTTCGATGCCGTTAAGTTCGGACCGAAGTCGGCTTTTCACCCCGTCCGCACCGATGAGCAGCGGCACATCGGGTATGTCGGTGACCTGATGCCCGGTCTTGATCTGTACACCCGCCTCGCGCGCGGCTGTTTCGAGTATTGCAAGCAGCTTGGCGCGGTGGACAAGGCGAAAGTGGTCGGCTGGGCGGTGGCGGGCCAGATCAAGTACTGCGACCGTTCGCCCGACGGAATCATGCAGTTCGACCCGACGCGAAGGTACGGAAATTTCCTCGAATCGCGGCCAAAGCCCAAGCGCCTCGATCACCCTCACCGCATTGGGTGAGATCTGCAATCCTGCGCCGACCTCTCGCAACGCGGCAGCACGTTCCAGCACCGTCACCTGATAGCCGCGTTGCGCCAAGGCACAGGCAGCGGTCAGACCGGCGATTCCGGCCCCGATGATGGTGACGGTACGGGGGTTCAGCGCATCACCTCGGCGCTGGCGAGGGCGACAAAGCCTTCGACCTGATCGGCAGGCAAGCCGGCAGCACGCATTACCCCGGCGGCAAAGGTCACGGGTGCGGAACCGGGCGCAGTGATGATGCCGCCATCGGCCACAGCATGGGGGACATCGCGGTAATGCGCCTGGGCTGCATAGCCGGACAGATGGCCTTGCAGAAACTCCGGCCCGTTCGAGGTATGTGCCCGCCCGTCCAGCAGTCCGGCGCGCCCAAGTGCCAGCGTGGCACCGCAGATGCCAGCGATGGTCTGACCGCGGTCATGGGCGGCACGCAGCATTTCACCCAGATCGGGGGCATCGTCGCGCAGCCAGCTGTCGCCGCCGCAAAGGACGATCACCTCATCCCCGTGCGGTGTGGCGTCGGCAAGCCCGGTCACCGACAACCCACCCATCGAGCGCAGGTTGCCGCCGCCGGGCGTGACATAGCGGACGTCGAGCCCGTAGAAACTTGCGCCGATACCAGAGATCTGCGCTGTCTCCCAATCGGCGAACCTGTCGAGCAACAGGATCATCACGGGTTTCATGGACTTGTCCGGCATGTCATTCTCCCCGGTTCGGGGCGTCCCAGGGCCTAGTCGTCGCGGTGCACACGCTCGCGACGCTCGTGCCGCTCTTGCGCCTCCAGCGTCATGGTCGCGATCGGGCGCGCATCCAGCCGCTTAAGGCTGATCGGCTCACCCGTCATTTCGCAATAGCCGTATTCGCCGGTCTCGATTCTCCGCAGTGCTGCGTCGATCTTGGCGACCAGCTTGCGCTGACGGTCGCGGGTACGCAGCTCAAGCGAGCGGTCGGTTTCTTCGGACGCACGGTCGGCGAGATCGGGCACATTGCGCGCGCTGTCCTGCAGACCTTCGAGCGTCTCGGCAGATTGATCCAGAAGTTCCTGCTTCCATGCAATCAGTTTGCGGCGGAAATATTCAAGTTGCCGCTCGTTCATGAAAGGTTCGTCTTCGGCGGGGCGATAATCTTCAGGCAGAAAGATCTGGGCTTTCATCGTTCCTCCGGCATCCGGGCGGCTTGTATGCCCGGACCTTGCGGCCCCCTTAAAGTATGGCAGGGGAATTGTCACTAGCCCTTTCCGTTCCGCCTTGCCCCGCCAGCTTGCAGAGCGGGTCTCTGCTGGCTAGGGTCGCGCAGATTGCGCAAAGGACAGGCGGATGCAGTTTTCCTCGACCGAAACCTATGTGGCTCCCCCCGATCTCGCCATGGCCGTGAATGCGGCGATCACGCTTGAGCGGCCCTTGCTGGTCAAGGGAGAGCCGGGCACAGGCAAGACCGAGCTGGCGCGGCAGGTTGCCGCAAGCCTGAATCTGCCCATCGTTGAATGGCATGTGAAATCGACCACGCGCGCCCAGCAGGGGCTTTACGAATATGATGCCGTGTCGCGGCTGCGGGACAGCCAGCTTGGTGATCCGCGCGTGCATGACATCGCCAACTATATCCGCAAGGGCAAGCTGTGGCAGGCCTTCGATGCGGAAAGCAAGGTCGTGCTGCTGATCGACGAGGTCGATAAGGCCGATATCGAATTTCCCAATGACCTCTTGCAGGAACTCGACCGCATGGAGTTCCATGTCTACGAGACCGGAGAGACCGTGCGCGCCCGCCACCGGCCCGTGGTCATCATCACCTCGAACAATGAAAAGGAACTGCCCGACGCGTTTCTGCGCCGCTGTTTTTTCCACTACATCCGGTTCCCTGATGCAGAGACGCTGAAGCGTATCGTCGAGGTGCATTACCCCGGGCTCAAGCGCCGCATTCTTGACGAGGCGCTGAGCCAGTTCCTTGAACTGCGTGAGGTGCAGGGGCTTAAGAAAAAACCCTCGACCAGCGAGCTTTTGGACTGGCTCAAGCTGATCCTTGCCGAAGATCTTGCCCCCGAGGACCTGCGCCGCCCGGCCGGAGAGATGCTGCCCCGGCTGCATGGTGCGCTGCTTAAGAACGAACAGGATGTGGCGCTGTTCGAACGGCTGGCCTTTATGGCGCGGAGACAGAGGTGATCCGTCCCCTTCGCCCTCAGGATCGCAGGGGTTGGCAGCGTCTCTACGAGGGCTATCAGGCCTTTTATGGCTTTGCTGACCGCCCGGCTGAATTCTATGACCGCGCCTTTGCCAGACTGACCTCGGGTGAGGCGCGCGACTTTCACGGGCTGGTGGCCGAGGCCGATGGCCGGCTGGTCGGGCTGACCCATTACGTCTTTCACCCCAACCTGTGGCGCGATGAGGGGGTCTGCTATTTGCAGGACCTGTTCACCTCGTCCGAGGCACGGGGCAGGGGTGTTGCCCGCGCGCTGATCGAGGCCGTTTATGAGGCGGCGGATGCTGCCGGCGTGCCTGCGGTCTATTGGCTGACGGCCGAGGACAATTATCCGGCCCGGATGCTATATGATCGGGTGGCGGCGAAATCGCCCTTTATCCGCTACAACCGCAAGCTTTGACCAAACGAAAAGGGCGGCCCCGTAAGACCGCCCTTTCCAGATCTGCTGTCCCTCGCCTTAGCGCAGGCCGGTTTCTTTCAACAGGCCCTTGCGCTTGGCTTCGTAGTAATACCCGCGGGCATACCATTTCACCGCGGCATCCTTGTTCCCGCCCGAGACCAGATAGGCCCCGCGCAGATATTTGACGCCGTATTTCAGGTTCGTTTCGGCATCCAGCAGGCCAGCGGCAGAGCCGCGATACCCCATGCCCCGCGCGGTGGCGGGCAGGATTTGCATCAGCCCATAATAGGGACCGTTGCGGGCGCCGGGCCGGTGGCGCGATTCGCGGATGATGACGCGATGCACCAGATCAACCGGTACGTCGTATTCCGCAGCGTATTTGTTGATCAGCCGACGCAGCTCGGGTGTCTCGTTGGGATGCAGGTTCGCAACCTCGGCGGCCGAGGCGCGCGGTTCGACCAGATACCGGCGGTCGGGATCCACCCGGTTGTCGCCGCAGGCGCCGAGAGCCAGAACGCTGCCCAGCACCAACAGTCCGATCATGGATTTCATGACTGCCCCTTGTCTTGGTGATTGTCCAAGGGATTAGCCGGGTCCGGGTCCGGGATGGTAATCAAAAGAATGGACCGCCCGGGGTGCGGGCGGTCCATCGGCGGAAACCCGCCACACGCTGCGGTGGGTTTAGGTGAAGTTTCGCCGATCAGGCGTGAATAGCACCGTCACCGCAGGCCAGAGCCGCCTCACGCACCGCCTCCGAGCAGGTCGGGTGGGCGTGACAGGTCAGCGCGATGTCCTGAGCAGAGGCACCGAATTCCATCGCAACGCAGACCTCGTGAATCATCTCGCCAGCGTTCGGGCCGATGATATGGCAGCCAAGCACCCGGTCGGTGTCGGCATCGGCGATCATCTTGACGAAGCCTTCGGCCTGGAACAGCGCCTTGGCGCGTGCGTTGCCCATAAAGGGGAACTTGCCGACCTTGATCTTGCGGCCGTTGGCCTTGGCGGCCTCTTCGGTCAGGCCGACCGAGGCGACCTCAGGCGTGGTATAGATCACGCCGGGGATGACGTCGTAATTCACATGGCCATGTTTGCCGGCGATGACCTCGGCAACTGCCATGCCTTCGTCCTCGGCTTTGTGGGCCAGCATCGGACCGGGCACCGCGTCGCCGATGGCATAAATGCCCGGCACGCTGGTCTGCCAATGCTTGTCGATCTGAACAAAGCCGCGATCGGTCAGCGCGACCCCGACCTTGTCGAGGCCAAGGCCGGTGACATAGGGGCGGCGGCCGGTGGCGACCAGCACGCATTCGGCCTTGATCTCATGCTCGCTGTCGTCCTTGCGCAGCTTGTATTTGACCTCGGCCTTGCCCTTTTCGACCTCGACCTCTTGCACGGCGGCGCCAAGAACGAATTTCAGACCCTGCTTGGCCAGGATGCGCTGGAACTGCTTTTGCACCTCGCCATCCATACCGGGGGTGATAGCGTCGAGATATTCGACAACAGTCACCTCGGCGCCCAGACGGGCATAGACCGAACCAAGCTCAAGGCCGATCACGCCGGCACCGATCACCACCATTGATTTCGGGATCTTGGGCAGGGACAGCGCGCCGGTGGAATCGACGACGATGCCAGCCGCGTTATCGACCTCGACCCCTTTCAGGCTCGCCGGTTCCGAGCCCGAGGCGATAACGATGTTCTTGGTTTCGTGAACGGTGTCGCCGACCTTGACCTTGCCGGGGGCCTCGATGCTGGCCCAACCCTTGAGCCAGTCGATCTTGTTCTTTTTGAACAGGAACTCGATGCCCTTGGTGTTCCCGCCGACCGTCTCGGCCTTATAGCCCTGCATCTTTTCCCAATCGACCTTGGGCTTGGCACCCATCAGGCCCATTTTCTCAAAATTCTCATGGGTTTCATGCAGCAGGTGGCTGGCATGGAGAAGCGCCTTTGAGGGAATGCAGCCCACGTTCAGGCAGGTCCCGCCCAGGGTTTCGCGCCCCTCGACGCAGGCGACCTTCAGCCCCAGCTGGGCGGCGCGGATCGCGCAGACATAGCCGCCGGGACCGGCGCCGATCACGATCAGATCATAGGTGGGCATTCGGGCTCTCCTTGCAGTTCACGGGCCGCGTGCGGCGCCGCTTGTTCGGTTCAGGTAAATAAGGTGATTACGATCATCACCAGGGTGGCGATGAACCCAGCCGCCCAGATGACCGATCGCCACGGCGACCAGCCAAAGGCATAGGCGGGAATGTAAAGCAGCCGCGCCAGCAGATAGGTCCACGAGCAAAGCACGGTCAGGGGTGAGCTGGCATCCGACAGGACCACCACCACCACGGCGATGGTAAACAGGATCAGCCCTTCGAAATGATTGTTCACCGCGCGGCGCAACCGTCCGGTCAGGGCCGAGAATTCGGGTTGTGTGTCGCGCGGGCTGGCGTTCCATGACACGCCCACGTCGCGGTTCATCGAGGCCGCGGCCAGACCGATCTGCACAGCTTGCAGCAGCGCGGCGAGGGCAAGGGCGGTGGTTTCGGCTGCCATCACGCGGTCTCGACAAAGTGGAATTCGGTGGCCGAAACGCCGGCCTGGCTGTTAAAGACGCCGGCCGCCCCTTCAAGATACGCTTTGGCTTTCCCGGCGTCGCCGACCTGAAACAGCGCCCATGCGCTTTGATCGTTTTCCCGCCACAGCTGCAGCAGCGACAGGCCGTTACCGCCCCGATCTTCGGCATCCGCGTCAAAGGCGGTGCGGAAACGGGCGTAATCGGCAACGCGGTAATGGGCGATCATCTGGGCCATGGGACTCTCCTCTGTTTTTGGCGCATCTGCCCTGCGGGTTTCCGGGGCGCGGCGCCTTGCAACAGGTCAACGGGACAGGCCGGAAAGAGTTGCGCGGTGATCGGGCCGGGGGCAGTCGCGCCGCCCCCGACCCGTCAGAGATCAGAGATCCATCAGCAGGCGGCGCGGATCTTCGAGCGCCTCTTTTACGCGCACGAGGAAGGTCACGGCGCCCTTGCCGTCCACGATGCGGTGGTCATAGCTCAGCGCCAGATACATCATCGGACGGATGACGATCTGACCATCGACCACCACCGGGCGATCCTGGATCTTGTGCATGCCGAGGATACCCGACTGCGGCGGGTTCAGGATCGGCGAGGACATGAGCGAGCCATAGACGCCACCGTTCGAGATGGTGAAGGTGCCGCCCTGCATCTCGGCCATGGTCAGCTTGCCGTCGCGGGCGCGGGTGCCAAGCTCGGCGATTTCCTTCTCGATCTGGGCAAAGCTCTTCTGATCGGCGTCACGGACCACCGGCACAACCAGGCCGGACGGCGTGCCGACGGCAACACCCATATGGACAAAGTTCTTGTAGACGATGTCGCCGCCGTCGATTTCGGCGTTGACCTCGGGCACTTCTTTCAGCGCGTGGCAGCAGGCCTTCACAAAGAAGGACATGAAGCCCAGCTTGACTTTGTGCTTTTTCTCGAACTGGTCCTTGTAGGTGCTGCGCAGGTCCATGATGCCTTTCATGTCCACCTCGTTATAGGTGGTCAGCATCGCGGCGGTGTTCTGCGCGTCTTTCAGACGACGGGCGATGGTGGCGCGCAGGCGGGTCATCTTGACGCGCTCTTCGCGGGCGGCGTCCTCGGCCGAGCTGGGCGCACGCGGAGCTGCCGCAGGGGCAGGAGCGGCCGAGGCAGCAGGCGCGGCAGCGGCGCGGGCCACATCCTCTTTCATCACGCGGCCATCGCGGCCGGTGCCGGTCACGGCGTCGCGGTTGATACCGGCTTCGGCCATGGCTTTTTTGGCCGACGGTGCGTCCTCGACATCCTTGCGGGCGGCCGGTGCCTCAGCGCTGGGGGTACTGGGGGCCGGAGCTGCAGCGGCTGCAGCAGCAGGGGCGCTGGCTTCGGTCGCGGCACCGGCGGCACCTTCGGTGATGATCGCCAGACGGGCGCTGGCATCAACCGTCGCCCCTTCGGGGGCAAGGATTTCAGCCAGAACGCCAGCGGCGGGGGCCGGGACCTCGACCGAGACCTTGTCGGTTTCGAGCTCGCACAGCATCTCATCCTGCGCGACGGCATCGCCGACCTTTTTGAACCAGGTCGCAACCGTGGCTTCTGTCACGCTTTCGCCCAGGGTGGGCACCATCACATCGACGGATTTTCCGCTCATCTTCTTTTGTCCTTCCTGAGCCTTGGTGCCCGCATCAGCCTTGGGCAACATTTCTTCGGGGCCCGCATCGCCCTCTTCCATGATCTGCGCGAGCAGGGCGTTGGGTGCGACTACCGCGCCTTCGGGCGCGACGATCTCGGCCAGCTTGCCTGCCACGGGCGAGGGAACCTCGACCGTCACCTTGTCCGTTTCCAGCTCACACAGCATTTCATCCACCGCGACGCGGTCACCCGGTTTCTTGAACCAGGTGGCCACGGTCGCCTCGGATACCGATTCCCCTAGGGTGGGGACGCGTAGTTCCACTGCCATTATCAGGCCCCGACGGTGATGGCTTCTTGAACCAGCGCCTCTTGCTCGGCCTTGTGGCGCGAGGCCAGACCGGTTGCCGGAGAGGCGGCCGCGTTACGGCCGACATAGCGCGCGCGTGCGTGCCTGGCGCCGATGCGCGACAGAACCCATTCGATATTGGGTTCGACAAAGCTCCAGCCACCCTGGTTCTTGGGTTCTTCCTGACACCAGACGATCTCGGCGTTTTTAAAGCGCTCAAGCTCTTTGGACATGGTCTGGGCCGGGAACGGATAGAACTGCTCAAGCCGCAGGATATAGACATCGTCCGCACCAGCGGCGTCGCGCGCCTGAGCCAGATCGTAATAGACCTTGCCCGAACAGATCACCACGCGGCGGATCTTGTCATCGGCTGCCAGCTTGAATTCCGACTTGCCGCGATCGGCGTCGTCCAGCAGCACCCGGTTGAAGGTCGAGCCGGTCATGAACTCATCGGCCGACGAGACCGCCAGCGGGTGACGCAGCAGCGATTTCGGCGTCATCAGCACCAGCGGCTTGCGGAAGGGCCGCTTCAGCTGCCGGCGCAGGATGTGGAAGTAGTTGGCCGGTGTGGTGCAGTTCGCGACGATCCAGTTGTCCTCGGCGCAAAGCTGCAACCAGCGCTCAAGCCGGGCCGAGCTGTGCTCGGGGCCCTGACCTTCGTAGCCATGCGGCATCAGCATCACGAGGCCTGACATGCGCAGCCATTTCTTTTCACCCGAGGTGATGAACTGGTCGAACATGATCTGCGCGCCGTTGGCAAAGTCGCCGAACTGCGCTTCCCACATGACAAGGCTGTTCGGCTCGGCCAGCGAATAGCCGTATTCAAAGCCAAGCACCGCGTATTCCGACAGCATCGAGTCGATCACCTCGTAACGCGCCTGCCCGCCGCGGATGTGGTTCAGCGGGTAATAGCGTTCCTCGGTGGTCTGGTTGATAAAGGCCGAATGGCGCTGCGAGAAGGTGCCGCGGGTCGAGTCCTGACCTGCCAGACGCACCGGATGCCCCTCGGTCAGCAGCGAGCCAAAGGCCAGGGCCTCGCCCGTCGCCCAGTCGAAACCGGTGCCGGTCTCGAACATCTGTTTCTTGGCTTCCAGCAGGCGACCCACGGTCTTGTGCAGATCAAACCCTTCCGGCACGCGGGTCAGGGCTGCGCCGATCTCGGCCATGGTTTCGGGGGCGATACCGGTCTGGCCAAGGTTGTCTTCGGCATGTTCGGCCTCGATCCCCGACCACTTGCCGTCCAGCCAGTCGGCCTTGTTCGGCTTGTAGTTCTTACCGATCTCGAACTCTTCGTTCAGATGGGACTGGAAGGCGGCCTTCATCTCTTCGATCTCGCCCTCGGGGACCAGACCGTCAGCGACCAGACGCTCGGTGTAAAGCTGCAGAGTCGTCTTGTGGCCCTTGATCTTCTTGTACATCACCGGGTTGGTGAACATCGGCTCATCGCCTTCGTTGTGACCGAAGCGGCGATAGCAGAAGATGTCGATGACCACGTCCTTGTGGAATTTCTGACGGAACTCGGTCGCGACCTTGGCGGCATGAACAACCGCTTCGGGGTCGTCGCCGTTCACGTGGAAGATCGGCGCCTCGACCATCAGTGCGATGTCGGTGCAATAGGGCGAGGTACGGCTGAAATGCGGCGCCGTGGTAAAGCCGATCTGGTTGTTCACCACGATATGGATGGTGCCGCCAGTGCGGTGGCCGCGAATACCCGAAAGCTGGAAGCATTCGGCCACGATGCCCTGTCCGGCAAATGCCGCGTCGCCATGCAGCAGGATCGGCAGGACGGCGGTGCGATAGGTCTGGTCCGACAGTTGGTCCTGCTTGGCGCGGGCCTTGCCCAGCACGACCGGGTTCACCGCCTCAAGGTGCGAGGGGTTGGCGGTCAGCGACAGGTGCACGGTATTGCTGTCGAAGGTCCGGTCCGACGAGGCGCCGAGGTGGTATTTCACGTCGCCCGAGCCGTCCACGTCATCGGGCTTGTAGCTGCCGCCCTGGAATTCGTGGAAGATGGCGCGATAGGGTTTGCCCATCACATTGGCCAGAACCGACAGGCGGCCGCGGTGGGGCATGCCGATGACGATGTCCTTGACGCCAAGCGCACCCCCGCGCTTGATGATCTGCTCCATCGCCGGGATCAGCGCCTCGCCACCGTCAAGGCCGAAACGCTTGGTCCCCATGTATTTGACATGCAGGAACTTTTCAAAGCCCTCGGCCTCGACCAGTTTGTTGAGGATGGCGCGGCGGCCTTCGCGGGTAAAGGCGATCTCTTTGCCATAACCCTCGATACGCTCTTTCAGCCATGCCGCCTGCTCGGGGTCCGAGATATGCATGTATTGCAGCGCGAAGGTACCGCAATAGGTGCGCTTCATCAGGTCAACGATCTGACGGATCGTGGCGATCTGCAGTCCCAGCACGTTGTCGATAAAGATGGGCCTGTCCAGATCGGCGTCGGTGAACCCGTAAGTCTTGGGATCAAGCTCGCCGTGATCGGGGATCTCGCGCATGCCAAGCGGATCCAGATCGGCGTGCAGATGGCCCCGGATGCGGAAGGCGCGGATCAGCATGATCGCGCGAATGCTGTCCAGAACCGCACGCTTAAGCTGCTCGTCCGACAGGCTGACGCCCTTTTCGGCGGCCTTGGTCGCGATCTTGTCCAGCGCCGCCTTGGCCTCGGCCTTGGGCAGCATGGGCCATTCGCCGGTCAGCGCGGCGGTGGTGTCGTCGGCCGGAACCGGCGGCCAGTCCGGACGCTGCCAGCTTGCGCCCCTGGCCTCGCGCGTGACGGTCGCCTCGTCATCGCCAAGGCTGCGGAAGAAGGCGTCCCACGCCTGATCCACCGCCTCGGGGTTCTTGGCCCACTGGCCATAAAGCTGCTCGACATAGGTCGCGTTGTGACCTTGCAGGAAGCTTGAATCGTGGAAGGCCGAATTGGGAGATTGATCGTTCATTGGCTTGCCTCCGGGAAATCCTTATCCGTTCACGCCCGGGTCGGGGGCGGTCGCATTGTTCTGGCCATGGCCGGGCAAAGTCCCGGTCATCAGCCGTGTCTGAAGATCCTGATACCATGCCTGCAGCCTTTCACGCGGCTGGCGCCACAGGGCGGGCAGGTTACGTCCGGCCAAAAGGGCCCCGCGCGTCTGCGGCAGGTTCCAGCGACCTCCGGCGAGGTCTTTTGGCAGCTCGGCCAGCGTCATGCGCAGATACCACAGTGCATAGCGGGCCAGATCGCGCCCGGGCTGGGCCGAATTGCGGCGGACGAAATAAGCGATGTTGAGCAGGGCGAGCGCGGCATTCACCCGCCGCCGGTCTCGACCTGCCGCAGCCTCAAGATGGTGGATCGGCGCGTCCGGGGCCATGGCAAGGATGCCGTGGCGACCAAGGCGATAGCTTGCATCCAGATCCTCGGCGATGGCACTGCCGACAAGCCCTTCGTCAAAAGGTTCGCGCAGCGCCACGGCCCGGCGCAGGGTCAGGGCAAAGCCGACGATGAAATCCAGCCGGACCAGCCCTTGTGGCAGGCTGGTATCGCCCTGCCAGCGCCGCTCGGGCGGGTCATAGGGCAGGAATCGCTGGTCTGCGGGGATCATCAGAAGATGGCGCAGGGCAAAGTCGATCACATGCCGTGCCAGTCCGCTTTGGCTGGAAAGCATCCGGTTTACGCGGCCGGTCTGCTTAAGCTCGCCCGCTTTGGCTGCTTGATGCGCCCAGAAAGTGTTGCAGGCCGAAATGGCGGCGATCCGCCCCTGGGTGTCGGCGCGGTAATGGGCCATGATCCGGCTTGCGCAGGCAGGATGCAAAAGCGCGTCGTCGTCGATCATGAACAGGATGTCGGCCCGCGCCAGAGCAACGGCCTGATTGCGCTGGACGGTCAGGGATTTGCGCTGTGCGGGCTCATAACTTAGCGGACAGCCGCCCATTTCAGCGATCACTGCCGCGACATTGTCGCGGTTCTGTGCCCAGTCCGCACTGGCATCGACGATGATAATTTCGGCCGGGCGCTCATCCGAAGCCAGCGCCGCGCGGACGCAATCGCACAGGATGCTGCCGCGATTATAGGTCGAAACACAAAGCGCCCAATCATTGGCGCGGGAGGGCAGGGGCGCACGGTCCTGAAGGGGTTCGACGGTCATGGCGTCTTACCCCAGGCAAAGGTGCAGGTGCCGGGCCAGGCGACGCGCAGGGCGGCGGGACCGTAACCGAGGCGGGATGCTTCGGCGGTTCTGGCGACGATCTGGCAACGACGGCGGTCCAATCTGGCACCTGTTAAAAGATCTGGCGCGGCCCCCAGTAAAGGTAGGCAGGGGCCACGCCCAAGTCAAAAGCCCTTGCGGTCAGGTCAGCGGCCGATCGCTTTCAGAACGGCGTCGCCCAGACCGGCGGGGCTGTCAGCAACGATGATCCCGGCCGATTTCATGGCCTCGATCTTCGATTCCGCGTCACCCTTGCCGCCCGAGACGATGGCGCCGGCATGACCCATGCGGCGGCCCTTTGGAGCGGTGCGGCCAGCAATAAAGCCAGCGGTCGGCTTCCATTTGCCTTTGCGCTTTTGCTCGGCCAGGAACTCGGCGGCCTCTTCTTCGGCCGAACCACCGATCTCACCGATCATGATGATCGACTCGGTCTCAGGGTCGTCGAGGAACATCTGCAGCACGTCGACATGGTCCAGGCCCTTGATCGGGTCGCCGCCGATGCCGACAGCGGTGGACTGGCCAAGGCCGACATCCGAGGTCTGCTTGACCGCCTCATAGGTCAGCGTGCCCGAGCGCGACACGACGCCGACCGAACCGCGCGAGAAGATCGAGCCGGGCATAATGCCGATCTTGCATTCGCCGGGGGTCAGGATGCCGGGGCAGTTCGGGCCGATCAGGCGCGATTTGCTGTCGCTCAGCGCGCGCTTGACCTTCATCATGTCGAGGACCGGGATACCCTCGGTGATGCAGACGATCAGCGGGATTTCGGCGTCGATCGCTTCAAGGATCGAGTCGGCCGCGAAGGGCGGCGGGACATAAATCACCGTGGCATCGGCGCCGGTTTTGGCCACGGCTTCGTGGACCGAGTCAAAGACCGGCAGGCCCAGATGCTCGGTGCCGCCCTTGCCCGGGGTCACGCCGCCGACCATCTGCGTACCATAGGCGATCGCCTGTTCGGTGTGGAAGGTGCCCTGAGAACCGGTGATCCCCTGGCAGATGACTTTGGTGGCTTTGTTGACGAGAACGGCCATCTTCTTATCCTTTCACCGCTTTCACGATCTTCTGAGCCGCATCCGACAGGTCGTCGGCCGGGATCACATTCAGGCCCGAGTCGCGGATGATTTGCTTGCCCAGCTCGACGTTGGTGCCTTCAAGCCGCACGACCAGAGGCACTTGCAGCCCGACTTCCTTCACCGCGGCGATGATGCCTTCGGCGATGATGTCGCAACGCATGATGCCGCCAAAGATGTTGACCAGAATGCCTTTGACGTTCGGGTCCGAGGTGATGATCTTGAATGCCTCGGTCACTTTCTCTTTGGTGGCGCCGCCACCAACGTCGAGGAAGTTCGCGGGCTCGGCGCCGAACAGCTTGATGATGTCCATGGTGGCCATGGCCAGACCGGCGCCATTCACCATGCAGCCGATTTCGCCATCCAGCGCGATGTAGTTCAGGTCGAACTTGGATGCAGCGAGTTCCTTGGGATCCTCTTCGGTCTCGTCGCGCAGCGCGAGGACGTCGGGCTGGCGGTAGAGGGCGTTGTTGTCAAAGCCCATCTTGGCGTCGAGGCACTTGAGATTGCCGTCTTTCATCACGATCAGCGGGTTGATCTCCAGCATCTCCATGTCCTTTTCAAGGAACAGGCGATACAGGTTCTTGACCAGCTGGACGCATTGCTTGACCTGCGCACCCTTGAGGCCAAGGGCAAAGGCCACGCGGCGGCCGTGGAAATCCGAAAGGCCAGTCGCCGGATCGACGCTGAAGCTGACGATCTTTTCGGGGGTCGAGGCCGCGACCTCTTCGATATCCATGCCGCCTTCGGTCGAGGCGACGAAGCTGATGCGCGAGCTGCCGCGATCAACCAGAAGCGCGAGATACAGCTCGCGCTCGATGTCGCTGCCGTCCTCGATATAGATGCGGTTGACCTGCTTGCCGGCCTCACCCGTCTGATGGGTGACGAGGGTGCGGCCCAGCATCTGACGGGTCAGCTCTTCGGCCTCCTCGACCGATTTCGCCAGACGGACGCCGCCCTTTTCACCGGCCTCTTTTTCCTTGAAGTGACCCTTGCCACGGCCGCCGGCATGAATCTGCGCCTTCACGACCCAGAGCGGGCCGTCGAGTTCCCCCGCCGCCGCCTTGGCCTCGTCGGCCTTCATCACCACCCGCCCGTCGGAAACCGGCGCGCCGTACTGGCGCAGCAGCGCCTTGGCCTGGTATTCATGGATGTTCATCGTGCTTCCCCGCAGTTGTCGGTTGGCCGGGCTTGTGCCACATTCCGCGTCGGCGCCAAAGCCCTATACAGGCCGAGTTGCATAAAATGAGCTGCTTTCCGCCTTTTGTGATCACACCTCTTGAGGCTGCGATCACAAAACTGCTGGCAGCCAGCCCCTGCCGTCGCGTCATCGTGGTGCGGCCGCGCGCCGTTTCGCTTCCAGGTCGCGCGGGGATGCGTTCGGGGTGAGAGTCAGACAAAATCGGCAAAATTGATTTCTTTTGACATCTCTTGGCCGGTGGTTTTTGGTCAGACGTCATTTGATGATCTATACTGAGAGATATTACCATGGCGACCATTAACGGCACCGATGGTGCGGATACCCTGACGGGTACTCCAGACGCCGACGTGATTAACGGACTTGCTGGCAATGATGTCATCACCGGCGGCAGTGGTAACGATACGCTGCGCGGCGGCTCTGGCGACGACACATTCCTGATCGGCGGTACCAGCCCGGGGACAGACATTTTTGACGGCGGCGACGGTGCTGACCGGATCCGCCTGAACGGCAATTTGACCGTCTCGAACCTGCAGTTGACCAGCGCCAATGTGATCAGCACCGAGACGCTGGATTTCTCGATCTACAGCATTCAGGGCACTGGCGCGAACGATACGTTCAATATCAGCGGCATCACCTATACCAGCAGCTACGACTGGTTCTACCTGTATGACGGCAACGACAGT
>Ga0182746_1001184_pt1 | contig 25942 bp, 22 predicted proteins | sample eDN3rd30CBELigOP_FD_128881 | JGI IMG/M metagenome (GOLD analysis project Ga0182746, IMG submission 128881) | Enriched Organic Plus compost microbial communities from Emeryville, California, USA - eDNA 3rd pass 30_C BE-Lig OP (version 2) (version 2) ... | reverse complement strand
GTTCCAGCTGGTGGCTAGCCTTTGCTGGTCCGGGACTCTCACCCGGCGGGTTCCATTAGAAGCTTTCCGTCAGATAATCCTTCACATGACTTCCTACTCCTCCAGGCTTGGCCTGGCGCACTTCCCGCGGAAGCGCGATTAAAGGATCCCGCGGAAGCGCCATTCGCCGATCCCGCGGAAGCGCCATCCACCGGGCCAGCGAAAGCGTCGAGACCGGCGCGCTCCGCGGTCCCGGACGCGGGACCGATCGCACCGTATCCGGGACGAATGCTCGGCCCTCGCGCGGAGCACGGCTCGACCGCGACCGATAAATCAACGCGTTCGGACCTTCGGAGTCCGTGGCACAGCGGTTGCAATCGCTGCGTCGTCACGGCTCTGCGTCGGATTTCGAGATGAACGACCGCAAACGACGCCCTCGCGTCCTCGACCGCCCCGCTCGCAACAGTCCGAAGACGGAATCGGCGTCATGAGCGCGCGAGTCGACGGCGTTGCGCGCGATGCGCGCCACGCGATACGCGGCCTGAGGCGCAGCCCGTTCTTCACGCTGATGGCCGTGCTGACATTGGCGATCGGGATCGGAGCGAACACGGCCGTTTTCAGCGTCGTCGACGGCGTGCTTCTGAAGCCGCTGCCGTACCCCGAGGCCGAGCGCCTCGTCTCCGTATGGCACGACGCGCCCGGCGCGCCGGGCTTGACCGCGATTGCCGGCGGCTTGCAGCTGTCGCCGTCGATGCTCGTGACCTACCGCGACGAGAACCGCTCGTTCGAAAGCATCGGCCTGTGGGCACAGTTCAACGGCAGCGTAACCGGCCTTGCGGAGCCCGAGCAGGTGCGGATGGCGGCGGTCACGGGCGGCGCGCTGTCGTCGTTCGGCACCGCACCGCTGCTCGGCCGTTGGATCACCGAAGCGGACGAAGACCCGGCAAGTCCGCCGGTCGCAGTGCTCGGCTACGGCTATTGGCAGCGCCGCTTCGGCGGCAGCCCGGACGTCATCGGCAGAATGTTGACCGTCAACTCGATCGCCGCCGAGATCGTCGGCGTGATGCCGGAAGGCTTTCGCTTCGGCGACTACAGCGCGGATCTGATCGGGCCTTATCAGATCGACCGCGCGGCGCTGATTCCGCCGCCGTTTTGCTGCTTCGGCGTCGCGCGCTTGAGGCCAGGCGTGACGCTCGAGCAGGCGAACGCGGACATCGAGCGGATGCTGCCGATCTGGATCGAGCGCTTCCCGTTCGCGAACGGGGTCAGCGGGCGGGACATCTACCTCGACGGCTGGCAGATCCAGCCGGCGCTGCGGCCGCTGAAGGCGGACGTCGTCGGCAGCGTCGGCGACGTGCTGTCGGTCGTGGCTGCGATGATCGGCATCGTGCTGCTGATCGCGTGCGCGAACGTCACGAACCTCCTGCTCGTCCGCGGCGAGCGCAGGGCACGCGAGTTCGGCGTGCGCGCGGCGCTCGGCGCGGGCGGCTGGCGCATTGCGGCCGGGCTGCTCGTCGAAGCGGCGCTGCTCGCGGTCGCCGGCGGCGTCGTCGGCATCGTGCTCGCGCATTCGGCGTTGCAGCTGTTGCTCGCGCTTGCGCCGCCGCAGCTGCCGCGGCTCGAATCGATCGCGCTCGACGGGCGCGCCGTCGCGTTTGCGCTGGCGGTGACCTGCGTCGCGGCCGCTCTGATCGCCGTCGTGCCGGTGCTGCGCGCCGCGCGCGTGCCGACGTCGACGACGACACGCGGCGCACGCGGCGGCAGCGCCGATCGTGTGCAGCATCGCGCGCAGAACACGCTCGTCGTCGCGCAGGTCGCGCTCGCGCTCGTGCTCCTCGTCAGCGCCGGCTTGATGATTCGGACGTTCGACGCGCAGCGCTCCGTCGATCCCGGCTTCGACGCGCCCGAGACGCTGCAGACGTTTCGCATCCAGTTCCCGCCGGATCTCGTACCTGATCCGCGCGCGGTGCTGCGCGAGCAACGCGACATCGTCGATGCGCTCGCAGCGCTGCCCGCCGTCACGTCGGCGGCCTTCGTGAACGGGCTGCCGATGGAGCAGGCCGGGACGAACTGGGACGGCATCGACGTCGAAGGCGCCGATTACGGCCCCGAAGGCGAGCTCGCGCTGCACGTGTACAGGACGATGTCGCCCGGATATCTCGAGACGATGGGCACGCGGGTCATTGCGGGCCGCGATCTCGACTGGGCGGATCTCGACGAGCCTCGGCACGTCGCGCTCGTTTCCGAGAACCTCGCGCGCGAGCTGTGGCAGACGCCGGAGGCCGCGATCGGCAGGCGGATTCGCGCCGCGGGCGGCGGCGGCCCGTGGCGCGAGGTGATCGGCGTCGTCGAGGACGTGCGCTGGATCGCGCCGGATCAGCCCGCGCCGACGATCGTCTACTGGCCCGCGTTCATCGAGGATTTCTATCGGAACGTGCCGCTCTACGTCGAGCGCGCGGTCGCTTTCACGGTGCGCAGCACGCTCGCCGGCACGCCGTCGCTCGGAAGAGAGATCGAGCGAGCCGTATGGGCCGTGAATCCGGAGCTGCCGCTCGCGAGCGTGCGTACGATGCGGGAGATTTACGACCGCTCGCTCGCGCGTACGTCGTTCACGCTCGTGATGCTCGTGCTCGCGGCGGGCGCGGCGCTCGTGCTCGGCGTAATTGGTCTTTACGGCGTGCTGTCGTACGCCGTGTCGCAGCGGCGCCGCGAGATCGCGATTCGCCTCGCGCTCGGCGAGCAGCAGCGCACCGTGCGGCGACGGTTCGTCTCTTACGGCGTGACGCTCGCGGCGCTCGGCGTCGTGATCGGTCTCGCCGCGGCGGCCGGCGCCGCGCGGCTGATGGCCGCCGTGCTCTACGGCGTCGGGCCGGTCGATCTGCCGACGTTCGCCGCGGTCGCGGCCGTGCTCACGTTCGTCGCCGTGATCGCGAGCTATCTGCCGGCGCGTCGCGCGTCGAGCGTCGATCCGGCCGAGTCGCTTGCGACGGAGTGAGCGACTCGACGCATCACGCTCCGGCCGGGACCGGCACCGGCGGAGGCGTCCGCTCGGCGAATTGCCCGTTCCAATACGCGTAGTAAGGATAGGGCGGCGTCACGTAGCTTGCCGCGTCGAGACGCGCGATCTGCTCGGCGTCGAGCGTCCAGCCGACCGCGCCGAGGTTATCGCGAAGCTGCTGCTCGTTGCGGGCGCCGATCAGCACGGTCGAGACGCTCGGGCGCTGCAGCAGCCAGTTGATCGCGATCTGCGGGATCGACTTACCGGTCTCGTCGGCGATCGCCTCGAGCGCGTCGATCACGCGGAACAAGCGCTCGTCGTCCACCGGCGGCGCGACGGCGGCGGTCTCGCGCAGCCGGCTCGACGGCGGCTCGCGGCGGTCGCGGCGGATCCGGCCGGTCAGCCTTCCCCAGCCGAGCGGGCTCCAGACGATCGCGCCGATCTGCTCGGCGAGCGCGAGCGGCATCAGCTCCCATTCGTAGTCGCGGCCGATCAGCGAGTAGTAGACCTGGTGCGCGACGATGCGCGGATAACCGCGGCGCTCCGCCGCGGCGAGCGACTTCATGACTTGCCAGCCCGAGTAGTTCGACACGCCGACATACCGCACCTTGCCCGCGCGCACGAGGTCGTCGAGCGCGGACATCGTCGCTTCGACCGGCGTCAGCGCATCGAAATGATGAAGCTGCAGCACGTCGATGTAGTCGGTCCGCAGCCGCTCGAGCGCCCGGTCGACGGAGCGCAGCAGGTGGCTGCGCGATGCGCCGACGGCGTTCGGATCGTCGCCCGAGCGCAGGCTGACCTTCGTCGAGACGATCGCGCGGTCGCGCCGGCCCTCGAGCGCCGCGCCGAGAATCGACTCGGACGCGCCGTCCGAGTAGACGTCCGCCGAATCGAACAAGGTGACGCCGGCATCGAGGCAGATGTCGATCAGCCGGCGCGCCTCGGCGACGTCCGTGTTGCCCCACGCGGAAAAGAGCGGACCTTTGCCGCCGAACGTGCCGGTGCCGAGACCCAGGACGGGCACCTTGAATCCGGATGCTCCAAGCAGGCGATACTCCATCACGATCTCCTTTTCGTTCGAACCGGCCTGCAACGTACGCTCGACACGGCGCCGGAAAAACCCGCACCATCGGCAAACATTCTTCCGGAATCACGAAGAATCGATGGACCGGCTGGACGATCTGAACCTCTTCGTGCGCGTCGCCGAGATGGGCTCGATCACCGCGGCCGCGCGCAGCCTCGACGTGCCGCTGTCCGTCGCGAGCCAGCGCTTGAAGCGTCTCGAGGAGAGGCTCGGCGTGAAGCTTCTGCACCGGACGACGCGGCGTCTCACGTTGACCGCGGAGGGCGCGACCTTGCTCGAGCACGGCCGGCCGCTGCTCGACGAGCTCGACGCGATCACGAGCGGCCTCGCGCGCGCTGGGCGCGAGATTACCGGCACGCTCAGAATCACGATGCCGGCCGCATTCGGCAGGCTTCACGTGTCGCCGCTGCTGACCCGGTTCCAGGCGATGCACCCGGCGCTCGACGTGCACGTGACGGTCGCGGACGAGATGCTCGATCTCGTGCGCGAAGGGCTCGATCTCGCGATCCGGATCGGCACGCTCGAGGATTCGAGTCTCGTGTCGCGCAGGCTCGCAGCGAATCGACGCGTGCTGTGCGCGTCGCCGAGCTATCTGCGCCGGCACGGCACGCCGAAGTCGCTGGACGCGCTCGCGCGCCATGCGTGCCTCGTGCTCGTCGGCCGGAAGGGCCCGAGCGACGCGTGGATGTTGCGCGATCCGGACGGACGCGAGCACGTCGTGCACGTGCGCGGGCGCCTGCACAGCAATTCCGGCGAGGTGATCCGCGACGCCGCGCTTGCCGGGCAGGGTATCGCGCTGCTGTCGACGTGGCACGTCTGCGACGACGTAGACGCGGGACGCCTGCGCATCGTGCTGCCGGGCTATGCGCCGCCCGAGAGCGGCATCTATGCGGTGATGCCGGAGCGCCGGCTCGTGCTGCCGCGCGTTCGCGCGTTCGTCGAGTTTCTCGCCGAGCGGTTCGCGGGCACGCCGCCGTGGGAGCGGCGGCGGGCGAAGCCGGCCGCGCGCAAGTGAGCGGCACGCGCTGCCGCCGCAGAAGCTCCCGCTTTCGTCATCGCTTTCGCTATCGAAGTTTTCGTTATACGAACGGCTTATACGAACGGCGCCGCGGCGTGCACGACCCGTCCGCCGACGAGCGTCAGCACGGATTCGACCTTGCGCAACGCGTCGTCCGGCACGGTCAGATAATCCGCGCTGAGCACCGCGAGGTCGGCGAGCTTGCCCGGCTCGAACGAGCCGACCTTGTCGTCGTCGAAGCAGAACCACGCGGCGCCCTGCGTGTAGAGCTTCAGCGCGTCGAGACGCGAAATTTGCTGGCCGTCGTTCGTCAGCTCGCCGGCGAGGTTTCGGCCCGTCGTCATGTAGAACAACGTGAGCCACGGATCGAGCGCCGCGACGTTCGTCGAGTCCGTGCCGACGCCGGCCGGGATGCCGGAGTCGACGATCCGCCGGAACGGCGGCCCGCCGGCCGCGGAAAGATACGTCCACGTCTGCGCGCTCGCGCCGGCGCCGACGCGGCCGAGCGCATCGAGATGCTCGTCCGAGATCTCCTGCAGATGCAGCAGCGACCAGTGCAGCGGCGCGAGCGGATACTCGCGCGCGATGCGCTCGAAGATCGCGATGTGGAACGTGTTCTCGGCACGCGTGATCGAGTGCTGCTGCAGCAGCCAGCCGTGGCGCGCGATTACGCGTGCGGTCGGCTCGAGCGCGTCCGACATCGTATCCATGCCGCCGATCCGCTCGCCGAAGCCCGCCGGACGATAGAGATCGTCGCCGACCGCGCGTCCGGCCTGCTCGAGGTTCTGCGTCGCGCGCGCGTCGGCTTCGTCCGGCGTGTCGGCCGGGAACAGCGGGCGCATGCGTACATCGAGCCTGCCGTTCCGCCACAGCGCGAGCGGAAAGCGTTGGTCCTCGAAGTTGCCGGCGTTGACGACCGTCGTCAGGCCCATGCTGACGGCGTATGCATTCAGCTCAGCCGTTCCGCGCAGACGATCCTCGTCGGTTTGCGCGGCGCGCAGCGCGGCGAGGGCGTCGTTCGGCGACGCGACGATCCCGGTCTCGGCATCGACGGCGACGCCGCGCTCGGCGAAAAACGCGGCGCCGCGCCCGTTCGTGACCGCGCCGGCGCCGCGGCCCGAGCCGGACAGGTAGACCGGGTGGTTGGGCGCCGCGTCGTCGAGCTCCGCGCGCGTCGGCAGCCGCGCTTCGCGGAGCTGCAGCGGATTCCAGCCGCCGATGCACGTGATCGGCTCGCCGCGCGGCACGTTCGCGGCTCGCGCGGCGATCGTCTGTTGCAGCTCCGCGATGCTGAACGCGCGCTCGATCCGCCGCTCCTGATGTCCGGGATTCACGCCCGCGCGCGTGAAATGGACGTGTGCGTCGACGAAGCCCGGGATCACGGTGCGGCCGCCGAGATCGATCGCCGGAAGCGCCGGGTCGAGCTCGATCCCGGAGCCGACCGAATGAATACGGCCGTCCGCGATCAGCAGCGTGTCGCCGACGATGCCGCGGTAGTCGACGAAGCGGCCGTTGGTCAGCGCGAGATCCGGCGCGGCGAGCGCGCGCGCGACGATCTCGGACGCGCCGAGCTGCGCCGACGCCGGGCCGGCGAGCGCGCCGATGCCGAGCGCGACGCCGGCTTCGAGGAACGTTCTACGGCTCAAGGCCTTATCGCTACCGGCAATCCCGATTTCACGCATCGCCGTCCTCTTTCCGTCGTTATGGACCCATTGCCGTCCGCGTATACTCATTCGCGGTTCCGCGTGTCGCTGGCGAATAAAGAGGGGAACTCGGATGAGAACAATAAAGCTCGCTTTCTGGTCGTTGGCCGCGGCGTCACTGGCCGTGCCCGTCTCGAGCGTTTGGGCGCAGGAGGCCGCGACGCCATCGTACCTCGAGATGCGCGACGTCGCGCACGGCGAAGTGCAGACGTTCAGCTACATGTCCGAATCGATCGACCGTGAGCGCGACGTCGTCGTGTACTTGCCGCCGGGCTACGACGAGAGCGGCGAGAGCTATCCGGTGCTGTATCTGCTGCACGGCGCCGGCGGCGACGAGCGGACGTGGATCGACCGGCAGCAGGCGAACGTGATCCTCGATAACCTGATCGCGGACGGCAAGGTCGAGCCCTTCATCGTCGTGATGCCTTACGGCTATACGACCCGGCTCGAGGAAGGGCAGCGCCGCCGCGGCGCCGAGGACTACAAGACCGACATGGAGGAATTCGCGGTCGACTTCGTCAACGATCTGGTGCCGCAGGTCGAGTCACGCTACCGCGTGCTCGCCGAGCCCGAGCATCGCGCGATCGCGGGGCTGTCGATGGGCGGCGGCCAGGCGCTCGCGATCGGGCTGACGCATCCCGAGATGTTCAGTGCGGTCGCAGGTTTCAGCTCGGCGATGCAGATTGCGAACAGCCCCGACTGGGGCGGCGTCGACATGCCGGCGGTGCTCGCGAACGCCGACAAGATCAACGAGCACCTCGACCTGCTGTGGGTCGGCTGCGGCACCGAGGACACGCTGTTCAACGTGAACAAGGCGTTCTCGGAGCAGCTCACCGAGCACGGCGTCGAGCACACATTCCGCGTCACGCTCGGCGGCCATACCGCGGAGGTCTGGAGCCGCTACCTGCACGAGATCGCGCCGCAGCTGTTTTGAAAATTCGTGCCAGGCACGCATTTCTCGAAAAAGCGTGCCTGGCACTATTTTTTATTCGGCGGGCTCGAGCACGAGGATCGCGCCCGGCGACGCCATCGGCGACGCCTCGGTCAGCACGTAGATCCGTCCGTCCGGCGCCTCTGCGACGTCGCGCATCCGTTGGCCGAGCTCCGTCAGCATCCGCTCCTCGCGGACGAAGTTGCCTTCGTCGTCGACGATCACGCGGACGAGCGCGCCCGGCCGCGACATCGCCGCGACGAGCACGTTGCCCTGCCACTCCGGGAACAGGTCGCCGCGGTAGACGATCAGGTTGCCCGGGTTGCCGGACGGCGGCCACGCGGTCACCGGATCGACGTAGCCTTCGATGCCCTTCGAGCCGAGCGCCTTCTCCGCGCCGTCGTAATGCTCGCCTTGCGTGATCAGCATCCAGCCGTAGTTCTTGCCGGCCTCGATCAGGTTCAGCTCGTCGCCGCCGCGCGGCCCGAACTCGGTCGACCATAGCGCGCCCGTTTGCGGATCGAAGCGAAGACCGGTCGGATTGCGGTGGCCGAGTGTGTAGAGCTCCGGCAGATAGCCGTCCATTCCGACGAACGGGTTGTCCTCGGGAATCGAGCCGTCGTCGTTCAGCCGGATGATCTTGCCGAGATGCGACTGCGGATCTTGCGCCTTCTCACCCCAATTGCGGTCGCCGCTCGTGATGTAAAGACGCTTCTCGTCGTCGAACGCGATCCGTGCGCCGTAGCTGCCGGACGCGGGGCCCTGACCGCAGCAGCGGTCGTTGCTCGCGGCCATCGCCGAGCTGTACCAATCCTTCGCGACGAACACATCCTCGACGTCGGCCAGCGACGCGCCGCCGTCCCAGCGGGCGCGCGCGACGGCGAGCGACGTCAGCGCTTCGTCGTCCGGATGCGGCTTCGTGTACGCGAAATAGATCAGGCGGTTCTCTTCGAAATCGGGATGCAGCGCGAGGCCCATCAGGCCGCCGATGCTCGCGGTGATGATCGCGGGCAGCCCGTCGATCGGCGTCGGGTCGAGCTTGCCGTCGCGGATCACGCGAAGCTGCCCCGAGCGCTCCGTCACGAGCATGTCGCCGTCCGGCAAGAACACGATGCTCCACGGCGAGCGCAGATCGCTCGACAGCACGGAGACATGCACCGTCCCCGCCTCGGTCTCGATGTCCCACGGCCCTTCGCCGAGAGGCGTCGGCTGCCCGGGCTGAGCGACGGCCAATGCGGAAGCGCCGATGGAGACGGCCGCGAGCGCGGCGAGTGGGATCGACGTGACGGACTTCATCGGCGAGGCTCCTTCGTGCGTACTCGAGACGGTCGGACGACAGGATACTACTCGAATTCCCCGACCGCGGGAGACGGCGCCGGCTCAAGGTTTCTCAGCGCGACCGAGCGCCGCAAACGCCCGCGCCGCGCAGCGCGGCGGTCCGGATCCGCGGCGCGGGCGCGAACGGCGCTGGCGGCCGCCCGAGCGATGGCGGTAGTCTTGATCTCGGGTCTGCAATAGATAACCAGAAGGAAAAGACCGTGGATGCACACCGCTTCGGCTTGCTGGTGACGACTCTTGCGATCTCGCTGCCCGCCGCGGCCCAGACCGGCACCGGCTCGCGCTTCGACGACTTCGTGCCCGTCACGGACGAGATGCTGCAGAACCCGGATCCGGCGGACTGGCTGATGTGGCGGCGCACGCTCGACAGCTGGGGCTATAGCCCGCTGACCGAGATCGACAAGTCGAACGTCGGCGCGCTCGAGCTGGTCTGGAGCCACGATATCGGCCAGGGCAATCAGGAAGCGACGCCGCTCGTCTATCGCGGCGTGATGTACGTGCCGAATCGCGGCGACTACATCCAGGCGTTCGACGCGGCGACCGGCGAGCTGCTGTGGGAGTACCAGCGCGAGTTTCCGGAAGGCGTCCGCGGCAGCACGAACCGCAACATGGCGATCTACGGCACGACCCTGATCGATTCCGGCGGCGACAACATGATCTATGCCGTCGACGCGCGGACCGGCGAGCTCGTCTGGGAGACGTTCGTGCACGAGCCTGCGTTGCGCGCGCATACGACGTCGGGCCCGATCATCGCGGACGGCAGAGTCATTGCAGGGCGCCAATGCCAGCCCGATGCGACGCACGAAGCGTGCGTCGTCACCGCACACGATGCGAAGACCGGCAAGGAGCTGTGGCGCGCACGGACGATTCCGCGACCCGGCGAGCCCGGCGACGAGACGTGGGGCGACGTGCCGCTCGAGCAGCGCTGGCATGTCGGCACGTGGATGGTGCCGAGCTACGATCCCGAGCTGAAGCTGATCTACGTCGGCACGTCCGTGACGATTCCGTCGCCGAAATTCCAGCTCGGCGGCATCGATAAAGAGCATCTCTATCACAACTCGACGCTCGCGCTCGACGTCGAGACCGGCGAGATCGTCTGGTACTACCAGCATCTGATCGACCACTGGGATCTCGATCATCCGTTCGAGCGGCTGCTCGTCGATACCGCGGTCGCGCCGAATCCGGATGCGGTGCCGTGGATCAACCCAAACATCCGCCCGGGCGAGATGCGCCGCGTGATGACCGGCATTCCGGGCAAGACCGGCATCGTCTACACGCTCGACCGCGAGACCGGCGAGTTCCTGTGGGCGCGCGAGACGCTCGTGCAGAACGTCGTCGCGCACATCGACGGCGCGACCGGCAAGGTGTCGACCGACCCGGAGCGCATTTACACACGCAAGGATCAGGAAATCTTCGTCTGCCCCAGCATGCAGGGCGGCCGGAACTGGCCCGCCGGCGCGTACAGCCCGCGCACGAACGCGATGTACGTGCCGATGCAGAACGTCTGCATGAACACGAAGACCCAGGACGACGGCCGCGACCCGAGCCTCGTGTACGGCCTCGAGCAGGAGGCCGTGCTCGCTCCGGGCAAGGAGTATATGGGCGCGATCTGGGCCGTTTCGGCCGAGACGGGCGAGACGCTCTGGAATCGCGAGCAGCCGGCCGCGACGATGGCGATGGTCGCGACGGGCGGCGGTCTCGTGTTCGGCGGCGACGCCTCGGGCCGCTTCAGGGCGTACGACGAGACGACCGGCGAGGTGCTCTTCGAGGCCGAGCTCGGCTCGCCGATCAGCGGCTACCCGGTCAGCTACGCGGTGGATGGCAAGCAATACGTCGCCGTCACGACGAGCAGCTCGACGCTCGCAGGCAACACGAGCCGCTTTCATCCCGACGTGATGCCGGAAGGGCGCGACAGCAAAGTGTTCGTGTTCGCGTTGCGCTGAGGAGCTCGATACTTGGTTCGAGCTGCGGGCGGACGAGCCACGGGGGTAAGCATGCACGCAGGGTTTCGTCCGCGCACGGTTTTCGCTATTGCCGCTGTTCCTATCGGGCTTGCAGTCGCCGCGGCGGCGTCGGCGCAACGACTCGGCTATCCGACTCCGCCGCTGCCCGCCGAGCCGATCGAGTACTCGACCGGCGAGCGCGTCGATATCCGCGTCGTGCCGCTCGTGCGCGACCTCGAGCGTCCGTGGAGCCTCGCGTTTTTGCCGGACGGCGGGATGCTAATCACGGAGCGGGTCGGGCGCGTGCGCCTTTATCGCGACGGCGAGCTGCTGCCCGAGCCGATCGCCGGCACGCCGGAAGTCAGCGTCGGTTTTCTCGGCGGCTTGTTCGACATCCAGCTGCATCCGGATTTCGCGAGCAACAACCTCGTGTATCTGACCTACAACAAGGCCCGCGACGAAGGCGGCGCGGTGCTCGCCGTCGCGCGCGGCATGTTCGACGGCCGTGCGCTGAACGACGTCGAGGACATCCTCGTCGCCGACGGCGGCTCCGGCGTCTCGCGCATGCTGTTCGCGCCCGACGGCAAGCTTTACGTGACCGTGTACGGCTCGAGCGGCGAATTCTCGCAGGATCCGTCACGCCTCGACGGCAAGATCCTGAGGCTCGAGCATGACGGCAGCGTGCCGGACGACAATCCGTTCGTCGGCCGCGACGGCTACCGCCCGGAGATTTTCACGATGGGGCACCGCAGCCCCGAGGACCTCGTCTGGCACGAGCCGACCGGCACGATCTGGGAAGTCGAGATGGGGCCGAACGGCGGCGACGAGGTCAATATTCTCGAGCCGGGCGGCAACTACGGCTGGCCGCTCGTGAGCCTAGGCAGAACGTACGCCGGGCCGTGGCAGTCCGAGAAGTTCTATCTCGACGGCATGATCGACCCGGTCGTCTACTGGATGCCGTCGATCTCGACGACCGGCGCGACGTTCTATGCCGGCGATCGCTTCCCGGCGTGGCAGGGTAACCTGTTCGTCGGCGGCGTGCGCTTCGGCGAGCTTCCCGGTACCGGGCAGCTGCAGCGGATCGTGTTCAACGAGGACATGCAGGAGCTGCGGCGCGAGGTGCTGCTCGCGGACCTGAGGCGCCGGATCCGCGACGTGCACCAGGGGCCGGACGGGCTGCTGTACGTGCTGACGGACGAGAACGACGGTGCGCTGCTCAGGATCGAGCCTGCCGACTGATCGGCCGGCTGGACCGTTCGAGGGCCGTCCGGACGCGAGGCTTGCAGCCGATGCGCCGGGGGGCGACTATGCTGGTCTCGACTCGGGGGAGATGGACGTGAAGAAGAACAACCGGATTCTTGCGCTGGCCGTTGCCTTTGCCCTTGCCGGAGCCGCTCACGCGCAGCCGCCCGGCGTCACGTTCGAGGACATCGCGAGGGAGTTGCCGCGCGAGGGTGCGCCGGAAGCGATTCCGGGGCCGTACGAGGTGATCTCGGAGCCGGCGTTCGGCCTGCCGAGCCACGTCGTCTACCGGCCTGCCGACCTCAGCGCATTCCCTAACTCGGATACGTTGCCGGTCATGGCGTGGGGCAACGGCGGCTGCGCGATCGACAGCACCCGTTACGGCGAGTTTCTGTCGACGATCGCGTCGCACGGGTTCCTCGTGATCTCGACCGTGCCGGTCGAGGGCGAAGAGCGCGCGCGCGGCACACCCGAGAACATGATCGCCGCGTTCGACTGGGCCGAGAGCGAGAACGCGCGCGACGGCTCGCCGCTGAACGGCAAGGTCGCGACCGACAAGATGGCCGCGATGGGCCAGTCGTGCGGCGGCTTCATGTCCGTCGCGGCCGGTGCGGACCCGCGTGTCGGCACGATCGGCATGTTCAACTCGGCCGTCCAGCCGCCGAGCCCGAATGCGCAGGGCGGCGCCGGCATTGCGAGCACCGATGGTTTGGCCGCTCTGCACGGTCCGGTGCTGATGATCAACGGCGGCGAAGTCGACTTCATGTACGAGCCCGCGCAGGCGAATTTCGAGCTGATCGAGCACGTGCCGGTGTTCTACGGCGCCCGCGAGAACGCGGGACATACCGCGACGGTCTTCCATCCGGGCGGCGGCGAGTACGCGAACGTCGCGTCGAACTGGCTGCGCTACGTGTTCAAGGACGATGCGGAAGCGGGCGAGATGTTCGTCGGCCCGAACTGCTCGCTGTGCACGAATCCGAACTGGGAGACGATGTCGAAGGGGCTGGATTGAGTCTCTTGTGACCTAGCCGAGCTCGTTTCCGCGGGAACATTGGATTCGTTCTAATGTTCCCGCGGGAACATCTGAACCTTCGCCTCGCGGCGCCGCAGCCGCATTTCCTCGGTAACCTCCGCCAGCTGATCCCGGCTGCGCACCGCATTGCGCCATATCGGTCGAGCGGCGCACCGCGCCGGTGCTTCCGTGAGTCACTCATTACCGATAAATCAAGCAGATACAGTCGGCCATGGCTTGGCACGATCGATGCTCTATGACGTTCGGGAACGCTCACAGAGGTACGGCAAGATGAACGTCGCGTACGAGATGGATTTCGACATCGAGAGCTTCTTGACCACGATGCGCCGCGAAGCCCGCGCAGCCGGCCAGCGAAACGCCGGCACCGTGACTGCCGATCGTCACCGATCGAACGACCGAATGTCGGGCGATGGCGAAGGCGGCGCCGGCTCGGAGCGGAGCTCGCGCCGGTCATAGGAGACGTCGAGCAGCGGTGCGCGCGGTTCCGTCGGGCCGCGCATGCATCCGGGCTCGTCGACGCGGTGGGTCCGCGTCTCGAGCACTTAAGTTCCAACGGACCTCGGGTCAACCGAGCACTCGCCCGAACGTTGAATCATCGTCAGCCCGGCAAAGGATGCCACGACGATGGACCGTTCGAGCGTGCTGTCGACGCGATCGTCTACTACGTCTACTTCTACTACGTTTACTATCGGCACCGCAGTCGCGGCCGCCGCGTCGCTCGCGCTCGCGGTGCTCGTCGCGTGGGCCGAGCCAGTCGGCGACGAAAGCCTGCCCAGCATCGAGCCGAGCCCGCCGACGCAGCCTGCGTCCGGTTTCGGCGGCAGCGATTACCCGTTTGCCAAAGTCGAGCACGAAGCTCACGGTGACGGCGCTGCGTCCTATTGGATCTTCCGGCCCGAAGGCACCGCCGACGCGTGCGATCGACCGAATACGCCGCCCGTCGTGTTCCTGCACGGCTGGGGCGCGATGAACCCGATGTATTACGGTGCGTGGATCGAGCATCTCGTGCGGCGCGGCCACGTCGTCGTCTATCCGCGCTACCAGGAATCGCTGCGAACGCCTCCGGCAGGGATGACCGCGCACGTCGTCGACGCGGTGCGGAGCGCGTTAGAGCGGCTCGATGTCGACTGCCCGTGGGCCGTGATCGGCCATTCTCTCGGCGGCGCGCTCGCGGCGAACCTCGCGGTCCGAGCGAGCGACGCGGGACTCGGCGCGCCGATCCTGTTGCTGGCCGTCCAGCCCGGGCGCGCGCTGTCCGGCATGCGCAGTCCGGTCATCGAGCTCGACGACTTGGCCGCGCTCGATGCCGCGACCGTGCTCGTCACCGTCGCGAGCGATGCGGATACCGTCGTCGGGGATCGAGACGCGCGGCGAATCTTCGAAGGCGCCGTCAACGTTCCCGCCGAGCGCAAACGCTATGTCGTCGTCCGCTCCGATCGTCACGGAAGCCCGCCGCTCGAGGCCGGGCACCACGCGCCGACCGCGCCGCTCGATGCATTCGATTTGCTCGACGACGAGCCGCCGCGAGCCGGGAACCGCCGAGGGCAGCGTCTGACCGTTGCGCGGAGCGAAGCCCGAGTAGTCGACGCGCTCGACTACTACGCGTTCTGGAAGCTCGCGGACGCGCTGATCGCGCTCGCTTTGGGCTCGAGCGAAGACATCTTCACGACAGACAACGTCCGGATGCTCGCGGACATGGGCGAATGGAGCGACGGCCGCGCCGTCGCCGCGCTCTCGCTGCACGCGGCGCCGCCGCCTAGCCGCTAAACCCCGCGCGCACCGCGCTGCCGGCTCGGCTGCTTGCCGATGCCGTGTCAACGCCGAACGCTCCCGCGCGTTCTGTTCTCTGCGAAACCCATTCGAGGAGATCAAAGATGGCGAAGGACCGACTCCTTTCGACGCGACCGCTGCCCTCTGTCGCCGCAATGGTTACACCGCTACGCCCGCTCGTGCTGTTGCTCGCTTCCGCGCTGCCCGCGGCCGGCGCCGCGCATGCGGACACACGCGAATCGCGCGCCTTCTTCGAGCGAATCGACGCAAACGGCGACGGCGTCCTCGACGCCGAAGAGCTCCGCACCGCGCGGCGCGACGCATTCAAGCGCGCGGACACGGACGGCGACGGCTTCGTGACCGGAGACGAGGTTCAGCAGCTCGGCGACGTTCGCGGCGACGTCTCGCGCGTCCGTCGCGGCGTGCTCGGCGGCGGGATCGCTCGGCGCAGGATGCCGGATGCGGACGATGCGCTGCGTCGGCTCGACGCCGATCGCGACGGCCGCATCTCGGAGTCGGAGTTCGTCGAAGCAGAGAACCCGCTGCTCGAGCGTTTCGACGCGAACGGCGACGGCGAGATCAGCCGGGACGAGATCGAGCGCGCGCAACAGCGCACGCGGGAGCTGATTCGAAGGCGCGGTGTGCTGTGATGCCGCGACGTTCCCCGCGAGTCGCGCCGTCGGTCTCTCGTCTGCGTCTGTCCGATCCAAGCAGCGGGCGTCACGCGCCCGGCGCCGGAACCGCGGCCATCGTGAGACGCGACACGCAGACGAGCTGGCCGCGCTCGTTGCGGATCTCGATGTTCCAAACCTGGCTCGACCGGCCGATGTGCACCGGGCGCGCGGTGCCGGTCACGGTCGAGCCCTCCGGCACCGGGCGCAGATGATTCGCGTTAATTTCCTGCCCAACGAATTGGCGCGTGCGGTCGTGATTCGCGGCATTCGCGGCGAGGCTGCCGATCGTCTCGGCCAGCACGACCGACGCGCCGCCGTGCAGCATCCGCATCGGCTGGCACGTGCGGTGATCGACGGGCATCGTCGCCGTCATATGGTCCGCGCCGATCTCGGTCAGCTCGATGCCGACGTGCTCGGCCAGCGTGTTGCGCAGCCGCCCGCGAAGCTCGTCGAGCGTGATGCGCGGGTTCCAGAACGGTTTCGTCGTCGTATCGCTCGTCATAGGGCGCACTCGTAAGTCCAAGAAATTGAAACGGCCACGTTAGAGCGGCCGTGCGCCCCAGTCCCGCTTCCTTGTGAACGCCCGGCTACTCTAGCAACCCCGCGATCTCCGTCAACGGCGCCGGAACTGCCCCGAGCTCTCGGCCCGCACGACTCCCCTTTGTCGACGCGACCGCAAAGTAACCTCGCATCGCCGCGTCGTCATCCGTTTGGAACCGAGAAAAGACTGCCTCCTCACCCCCCTCCGCGTAACGTGATCTCCCTTACCCGGGCCGCTGTGCGACGTGAAGTGTCGCGGCGCAGCGTCCTCATCGGGACCACTTCATCAGGACGACTTCATCAGGACGACTAGAATGGCGAACACATCGCACGAACAACCGCGCGTTGCGCGACGGGCGCTTGCCCGACACGTGTTGGCGGCGGCCGTGAGCGGAGTGCTCCTCAACGCGATGCCCGCTCATGCGCAGCAGCAGTCTACGCCGTCGCAGGTCCCGTCCGCGGGCGGAATTTTGGAAGAGGTCGTCGTCACCGCGCGCAACCGCGCGGAACGCGCCCAGGACGTCCCGGTGCCGATCACGGTCATCAACGGCAACCAGATCGACCGCGACCGCGCGTACACCGTCGCCGACCTGACGATGCGCGCGCCGGGCCTGACCGCGACGACGCCGAACGCGCGCCGCACCGGCGTCTCGATCCGCGGCATCGGCAAGGCCAGCGGCAACGACAACATGGAGGCTGCCGTCGGCGTGATCGTCGACGACGTGTTCCTCGGGCATGTCGGTATGACGTATCAGGATTTCACGGACCTCGAGCGCGTCGAGGTGCTGCGCGGCCCGCAAGGCACCTTGCTCGGCAAGAACACGACGCTCGGCGTGATCAAGTACACGAGCCGCGCACCGAGCTTCACGCGCGAGGGCTCGTTCGACGTCGAGTTCGGCGTCGAGCCCGCGGCGACGAAGACGCGCGGCTCGTACTCGGACGCGCTGATCGACGACCTGCTCGCGTATCGCGTCTCGTTCTTCAGCGACCGGCAGGACGGCGACTTCGTGAACGTCAATCCGGAAGTCGGCGGCCGCTGGCACGAGCGGGACCGTTACGGCGGCCGCTTCCAGCTGCTGTTCACGCCGAGCGACGACCTCTCGGTGCGGCTCAACGTCGACAAGGCGGTCGTTAACGAGAACAGCAACACGAAGCCGTTCATGATCGACCCGTTGACGCTCGACGACGGCTCGATCCGCAGAACGACGTACACGAGCCGCCTCGCGCGCGACTATTTCGGCGGCTACACGCCGATCATCGGCTCGTGGGACGAGCTCGATCTCGACATGGCGAAGCCGCTGCAGACCGACAACGCCGGCATTTCCGCGACGGTCGATTGGACCGTCGGCCCCGTGACGTTGACGTCGATCACCGCGGCTCGCGAGTTTCACTTCGATGCGAACAACGATCAGGAGCAGACGCGCTTCTCGATCAGGCGAAGCGGCACGCTCGTCGACACGAAGCAGCTCTCGCAAGAGTTTCGCGTGACGGCATCGCCGTTCGACAAGCTCGACTATCAGGCGGGTCTCTATCTGTTCAACATCCGCACGGACTCGACGTCGCGCAACTTGAACGGCATAGACGCCGGCGCGTTCTTCGCGACGGACGCCCAGTACGCGGCGCTGAACACCGACGAAGGCCGCGCGCTGCTCCAGCAGTCGCTCGACAACGTGCTCGTCACGACGCGTCAGCGGCCCGAGACGGAGAGCGTCGCGGTGTTCGGCCAGGCGGACTGGCATCTGACCGACGACTTCACGCTGACGCTCGGTCTTCGCCGCACGTGGGAAGACAAGACCAATACCATCGAGAAGCGCGCCACGTTCGCGGACGGCTCGCCGTTGACGCCGACCGGCAATGAGACGGCGGACGCGATCCGCGCGGCGCAGCTCGGTAACGTGTTCGGGCTTCAGCCGACGGAGCGGCTCGAGGAGCGCTCGACGTCCTGGCTGATCAACCCGAGCTACAGGCTCAGCGACTCGGTGATGGTGTATGCGTCGGCCGCGTCCGGCGAAAAGTCGGGCTCGGTGCAGTTCGAGGCTTCGGACGGCTCGCCGGCGAATGTCGCGCCGGAGAAGTCGACGAACGTCGAGGTCGGCGTCAAGAGCTACCTCGCGGGCGGGCGGCTGCTGCTGAACGCGAACCTGTATCGCACGCTCGTCGAGGACTACCAGGCGGTGACGAGCGAGCCCGACCCGACGTCGCCGACCGGCTTCAGCTCGAAGCTCGGCAATATCCCGGAGATACGAGCCCAAGGGCTCGAGCTCGACGCGATTTACGACGTGACGCCGGCCCTGCGGCTGAACTTCGGCGCCGCATATAACGACGCCGTCTACACGGACTGGGCGACGGCGACGTGCCCGCGCTCGACGCCGTCGAACATTGCCGTCTGCGACAACACCGGCCGGCAGATCGTCGGCGCGCCGAAGTGGACCGGGATTTTCGGCGTCGACTGGGAGTTCTCGGTCGGCACCGGGTTCACCGGGCACGTGTTCGCGAACCACGTTTACCGCTCCGAGCACAACCTCGAGCAGCTGTTGTCGCCGTACGGCGAGCAGGGCGACTACACGGTCACGGACCTCGGCGTCGGCGTGGTCAGGGAGACGTCGGCGATCACGTATCGGGTGAGCCTGGTCGGCAAGAATGTGTTCGACACGAAGTACACGACGAGCGTGAACGACTTCAGCAACAACAGCCCCGTCGGCTTCGACGGCATCGGGCCGCGGCGCTACGTCGGCCTCGATTTGCGGCTGTCGTTCTAGAGCCGTTCCACATGCATTCCGGAGACGTTCGCATGCAGCCTCGTATTTCGGGTTTTACTACCCCATTATTGGGGAGGCTCGTGCCGGCGCTTATGTCTTATTCTGCAAGTCGAGAATTTGCGGCCGACGAGGAAATTGCGAATCGTGGAAACCGTGGAGATCTGCGCGGCGTGATGATGACCGGAGGGGCGGAGTGGTGAGATGGGGGGCATCGTACGTCTCACCAGCGACCAATATACGGGTCCCACACGAAATCACAGGCTCAACGCGCTACTGAGCGACGTTCGCCGCCGCACCGGCGAGGACTGGCGAATCGCGGAGAGGCGATTCTGTCTACGTCAGTTCCTGCGCCGCCCGACCGAGCTCGTCGCGTACGAGCTGTACGTCGAGACCGGGGCAGGTGAATTCAAGGTCGTGAGTTTCTACCGCGCCAACGGCTGGACCACGAACTACGTGGGCACGGCCGAGCATGTCGCAACGTATCTCGAGGGCGTGCTGGCCGGATTGGACCGGCACTCTGAGGTCGCTCGGCGGCGGATGCGCGCGGTGAAATAGCAGCGAGCGGCGCGATCGACTCGCGCCGTTAGCGGAAGCTCATTGCGGACAGCAGCGCGATGCGGCGGCCCCAGCCGTAGCTCTCGTCCGGCGCCGGCAAACGCTCTTCGCGCTCGCGCGCGCCGATCTCGAGCAGGCGTTGCACGTGCTCGCTGTTGCGGAACGCCGTGAGGATCTCGAAGCGCTCGCTGCGCGAAAGGTCTTCGAGCACGTACTCGAGCATCACGGCCATGACCGTGCCTTCCTCGGTATTCGTCGCGCGGAAACGCGCCGCGAACTCGCGCAGCGTCGGGACGACGGAGCGATCGTCCCAGTCCTCCGGCGAGTAGTGCTCGTCGAGACGCAGGAAGTCGTCGAGCACGTCTGCGTACTCGGCGCCCGGCGGCCGATGCCAGAACGTGACGTCGGTGCCGAGCTCGTCGTAGTGCGCCGGCAGGTACAGGTTCGCGCCGGCCGGGACCTGGTTCACGAGCGCCGGGTTGAAGCGGCGAACCTCGTCGGTGCTGAGGCCCGTCTTGCGCGCGACCTCTTGCAGCGAGATCGAGCGGCGCGCGCGCATCGCGTAGACGCGCTGCTGCGGGATCGATGCCTCGAGCGTCGCGATCGTCGACATGTTGCCGAACACGAGCTCCGCATAGCGGAACGAGCGCGGGCCGTAGCCGCCGACGACGTCGCGGTAACCCGGCAGGCCGATCTGCCGGATCAGCAGCGTCAACTCGCCGCCGAGGAAATAACGTTCGCGGATGTCCTCGCCGCCCGCGAACGCGCCGTTGATGATCGTGCGGCCGACGTTCGTGCCGCCCGCGTGGTGCTCGGACAGCGCAGGCACGAAGCTGCCGTACTTCGTCGCGAGGATCGTCAGATGAGCCGCGCAGTAGGCCGCCTGCGTCGTCTGGTTGTAGCCCTCGATCACGTGCGGCGACAGCTTCTTCAGGCGCTTCCAGTTCGTCGGCATCCACTGACAGAACCCGATCGCGCCGGCCTCGGAGCGCACGTCGCCGCGCAAGCCGGATTCGACGAGCGCCTGCGCGAGCCCGATCTCGGCCGGCACGCCGAAGCGCTCGAAAATCCGGCCCCACTCCGACAGGAACGTGCCGAAGCGCTTCGTGCCGGCTTCGATGAACGTGCCGCGCGTCGAATGGTGAACGACGGGACCCGCGGCCTCGGCGAGAAGGCGGGCCGTCTCCTCGCGCCGCTCGTTCAGCGAGCCGTCGAAGCGCTGACCGTCGAACAGCTGCGCGTACTCGCTGTCGCCCCAGCGGGCGCCTTCGAGCCAGTCGCCCTTCGCCGGGAACGTCGCGAGGAGCTTGCCGTCCGTCGCGCTGCCGAACGCGATGTGGCCGTCCGGCACCGAGAAGACGTGCGACCAGAACCGGTAGCCCGGACGGTACTTGCGCATCGCTTCGAGATCTTCGCCGAGCCGCTCGCGGCCGACGACGACCTCTCCTCGAGTCTCGGCCGCGACGGACGAACGAGCGGCGCTCGCTGCGGCAGATTCCTCGGCGACCGGCGCCTCGGCCGCGACGCACAGCAGCACGGCGACGGTCGCGGCCTCCGCCAAGCGCATTCTTCTGATTGTTCTAAGCGCACCGCTGCGGATGGACCGCACTCGATGTTCTCCCCTGCCCCTTGCCCCTGTTCTGCTGCCGACGCGATGCGCCGGCGCGTTGTTCTAATGTCGTCGCCGCAGACGACAGTACCACACTATACGGAGAACGGAACCCGCGGTGAAGCCGGTCGCGACGACCTGTGCACCGTGGCACCTTCTCCGTATGACGGTTTGGATGAGCCGCCGAAGAAACGGTCCGCAGCGGACCCGCGGCGTCACTCGTCTGCGGGCGCTTCGGTGTCGAACGACGAGCCCGCGAACACCTGCCGCCCGTCCGGCAGCCGAACGGTGCGCGCATTCGCGACGCGCGGCTCCGTCTTCGAGAGGAAGCCTTCGATCGTGACGATCTGGCCTTCGCGCAGCGACCGCGCATTCCATCCGAGCCGCATCAGGCCGTTCGGCGGACCGAGCTCGAAGTCCCAGTTCTCGAGATTGCCGCTCTCGTCCTCGACGTCGATGTAGATCCGCGCGTGCGGGTTCGTCCACTCGATCTTCGAAACCGCGCCGGTGAGCGTGATCGGCTTGTCGCGATCGTACTGCGCGGAGAACGAATGGTGAGCGTCGGCGCCCGCTGCGATGGAGAGCATGAAGGCGCCGCAGAGCATCAGAAATTTGCCGTTCATCGTCGTCCTCCCCACTGGCCGTGCGGATCGCCGCCGGTCGCTTCCGGAATGATAGTCTACCGACAGTTCCTGCAAGCAAGAGTGCTCGACCATGAGAACAGGTCTCTCGATCGCGACCATGCTATGCGTGATCGCGGCGGCGCCGGCCGCGGCGCAATGGGCGCCTCATCTGCCGCCGGGCGTGCCGCTGACCGAGAGCGGCGAGCCGGACCTCGACGCTCCGCCGCCGCGCACCGACGACGGCAAGCCCGACCTGACCGGCGTCTGGCAGGGAATGGGCGGCGGTCAGGCGCAGAACGACACGGACGGGCCGCCGATCGCGGGCTTCCGGGACGTCGCGCAGAGCATGGACGGCGGGCTGCCTTTGCGGCCGGAGGCCGCTGCGCTGCTCGACGAGCGCCGCGCGGGGGAGGGCGCGGACAATCCGGAAGCGCATTGCCTGCCGATGGGCATCATGCAGTTCCACACGCAGGGCGCGCCGCGCAAGTTCATCCAGACGCCGAACGTCATCGTGATCCTGTACGAGGCGAGCATGGGCATCCGGCAGATCTTCATGGACGGCCGCTCCTTGCCCGACGAAGACGCGCATCCATGGTGGTACGGCTATTCCGTCGGCCGCTGGGACGGCGACACGCTGGTCGTCGAGACGACGGGCCTGCGCGACGGCGGCTGGCTCGACATCTTCGGCTCGCCGCTAACGGACGCGGCGAGAATCACCGAGCGGTTCCGACGCGTGAGCTATGGGCGAATGGAGATCGATATCACGATCGACGATCCGAAGGCCTACACGCGCCCGTGGACCGTCCGCGTGAACCAGCGAATCATGCCGGATCAGGAGCTGATCGAGTTCGTCTGCCTCGAGAATCAGCGCTTCGGCCGCTGACCGGCGCCGCCGTCAGTCCGCGCTCGGCGCAAGGCCCGCGGAGGGCCTTGCGCTCGCTGCAGACGAGCGGCGCCCGATCGTAAGCGCTCGCGCGCGCTTTACTCCGGCACGTGATCCTTGTATCGCGCCGCGACCTCGTCGTCGCACTCCTCGGACGGCGGCGAGAACTCGAGATCCGGACGATGATCCCACTGCTGCATCAGCGACGCCGGCTGCTCGAGATAGACCGGGTCCTCGACGGTGATCTGATAGCGCAGCCGCAGGCGATCCTCCGTCAACGTCAGCCGCTCGACGGTGTGCTTCTGATCGCTCGACGGCACGTTGCCGCCGAGACCCGACGCGTTCGGCTCGTAGCCGATCGTGTCGATCACGAGCGTGTCGCCTTCCCACCAGCCGATCGAGTGCCCGTGGAGCGACGGCTCGACGTTCGCCGGATGCTCCGTGTTCATATGCACGGTGCGGATGACGTGGTCGCCCGAGTTGTCGAAGTGGATGATCACCTGGTCGTCGCCGATCTCGATCGTGCGCATCTCGTCGAGCACGGCGAGGAACGGCACCGGTTCCACGAAGCACAGACCGTCCGCGATCAGCTGTTGCTGCGCGGCCCGCGCTTCGGCCGTGACCGGCCAGCGCGCCATCGCGCCGAAGCCGGCGCCGAGCGCTTGCCGCGACGGGGCCCATTTGCCCTCGAGGCTATCGGCCGGCGTCAGCGTGCGATTGCGGGTATTCGCGGCATAGAACGGGTGAATCTCGCCGTCCTCGGTCGTGACGTCCAGGATCCGGACCTGCTTGCCCCAGCCGCCGCGATTCGGGTTCGCGCGCATCACGACCGGCGTGCCGGGCTCGAGCGCCTCGCGACGGAGGCCGTCGACGAGCGCCTGAGTGATCGCGAGGCCCTCGCCCTCGACCAGGGCCGGCTTACCGTCCGGGCCGATCGTCTCGACGATGAGGTACATGTGCGGATTCTTCCAGTCGAAGCGCGCGACTGTCCCTTCGATCAGTATCTCCTGGGACTGATCGAACATCGCCTGGCTGTGATGAGCGAAGGCGGAAGGCCAGAATGGCACGGTCGCTGCGAGAACGCCGAAAGCCGCAGGTCGAAATCTCATGATCGAAACCTCTGAGCAGGCAAGTGGGAACATCATAATGACGTCGGCGGCGGGGCACCATATTGGTCGGATCCGTTTCGGAAATACGGCGAGCACTGGAAAAATCGGCGGGAATCCGCGGGCCGAGGCGCGCCTGACCCGGGGCTCGCAGATCGCGCTGCCGGCGTGCGGCTCCGGCCGGTGTGCGGCGCGCTGGCCGCGCCGGCCGATTCGCGGCGGGCGCCGCTGTTAACCCTTCTCTGTCGCCGGACGTCCCTTCTCATAGACGAGTTTTTGCTGGAGGCCACCGATGGAAGGGTTATTGATCGTCATCGCCGTGCTGGTTTTCGTCGCGTTCCTCGTCTGGATCCGCACGCGCGACAACTTTCAGCGGCGGCGCTTGCAGCTCGAGATCCAGGAGAAGATGCTCGACAGGATCGGGCCGGGCGAGGCGCTGACCGAGTTCTTGCGGACCGAGGAGGGCCGATGGTTCGTGACGCAGCTGACGGCCGAGCCGTCCCGGAGCCCGGACACGCGCGTCCGCATTCTCGCGCTGACGACCTTAGGGCTAATCGCGCTGTTCGGCGGGCTGTTCTTCGTGAACGCGGCGCTGGTTCCGAACGTGCTCGTCGCGGACCCCGAGATTCCGACCGAGCTCGTCGCGCTTTTTTCCCTGCCCGCGTTTCTGCTGACCGGCGCCGGCATCGGCGCGCTGATCGCCGCGTGGATCATGCGCCGCTTATCGAAGAAGTGGGGCATGACGGCCGAACCGAACGCCGACGTGAGCACCGGGTAAGCATCGTGTACCGGCCGGACGAATTCGCGTGACGGCGCCGTGAACCGGCAGGCGTTTCACGACTTCTACCGGGAGACGGCCTCCGGGGTGCGGGCGTACTTGAGGTTGAGCTGCAAGAGCGCGTCGCTCGCAGACGATCTGGTGCAGGAGACGTATCTCCGCATGCTGCGGCAGCCGCTGCCGGCGCTCGGCGCCGAGCAGCTGCGAGCGTATCTGTACAAGACCGCTCATTCGGTGCTCGTCGATCACTATCGTGCCGCGCGGCGCGAGACGCAGTGGAAGGCGGAGCACGATACGCCGACCGCGATCGACGGCGCCGAGCTCGATCACGCGCTCGAGCGCGCGGACGACTGCGTCGATTCGCTCGAGCTGCCGTTCGACATGCGGCAGGTGCTCGCGTCGCTTAACGCGAAGCAACGGACCTTGCTGTGGCTCGCGTATGTCGAGGGCTTCAAGCATCACGAGATCGCGGAGGTCGTCGGTGTGAAGACGGGCAGCGTCAAAGTGTTGTTGAGCCGCGCGCGGGCAGAGCTCGCTGCGAAGCTCGATGAGCGGCGCGGAGCGCAGTCCGTGGGACGGAGAGTGACGAGATGAGCATCGGCACGTGTATCCACGACGCGGCCGTCGTGAACGCATCGCGAACCGGAGAGTGGGATGACGCGTTGCGCGCCCATGCAGCGCGATGCGTGGAATGCGCGGAGACGGCGCGCGTTGCCGCATGGATGCAAGACGTGTCGTTCGAGCTCACGCGCGATCGGGCGCTGCCTGATCCGATGTATCTGTGGCTGAAGGCGGAGATCGGCAGGCGCGCGCGGGAAGGCGGCGGATCGGCGATGCGACGATCGGGCATCGCGGCCGGGCTTGGGCTTGCGGCGGCCGGCGCGGGATTAGTCTCGGGGCTTGCCGCGTTCCCGTACATTGCCGCGGCGGTCGGCGTTGCGCGCAATGAGCTCTCGGCGGTTCTCGCGGAAGCGTCGATCGTCGATCTGTCGGTGATCGGCTCGGGATGGCTCGGCATTACGGTGATGCTGTTCGCGACGTATCTGCTCGTGATTCGGCCGTTGCGCTGAGCATTCGGCGGCTCGAGGCGCGCGCCAAGTCACACCGGGAAGCGCGTTTTCGAGATCCGGATCATGGGGTGGCGGGCGCGATTGCGTTACAGTGCCGCGTCTTCCGCCCTCAGAGTGACCTGCCATGCGTAGCTTCAAGACCGCCGCCGTCGCGATCGCCGTCGCGCTGACCGTTCCTGCTTTCGCTTCCGCGGAAAGTGCGCCAGGCCAAGCCTGGAGGAGTAGGAAGTCATGTGAAGGATTATCTGACGGAAAGCTTCTAATGGAACCCGCCGGGTGAGAGTCCCGGACCAGCAAAGGCTAGCC
>Ga0182746_1001183_pt1 | contig 25963 bp, 23 predicted proteins | sample eDN3rd30CBELigOP_FD_128881 | JGI IMG/M metagenome (GOLD analysis project Ga0182746, IMG submission 128881) | Enriched Organic Plus compost microbial communities from Emeryville, California, USA - eDNA 3rd pass 30_C BE-Lig OP (version 2) (version 2) ... | reverse complement strand
GCGTTCGCGGAACAGGCGCGCCGACGCCTGCTCGATGGCCGCGCGGTTGCGTTCGGCCTGGGCCCGGGAAACTCGCGGCATGTGCGCTCCTTGCCGTCTGGCTTGACGGGAAAATAGATGTTGCCGATCATTATAAAATAAATTATGGACATCATGTAAATATCATGCCCCCTGCCCGCCCGGAAGACGCTGGCTCCGCTGGCTCCGCTGGCTCGTCCGAACCGCCCGCGGCGACGGCATCCGCCGCCCACAGCCCGCGCCTGCACGCCATGCTGCACGGCCGCGTCGCCCCCACCCTGCTGCGGCTGGCCTGGCCCAACCTGCTCATGATGCTGGCGCAGTCCGGCGCCGCCCTCATGGAGACCTGGTTCATCTCCCGCCTGGGCGGCCACGCGCTGGCCGGCGCGGCGCTGGTCACGCCGGTGCTGATGCTCATGCAGAACATGTCCCAGGGCGCCATGGGCGGCGGCATCTCGGCGGCGGTGGCGCGCGCCCTGGGCGCCGGCCGGCGCGACGAGGCCGACCGCCTGGTGCTGCACGCCGTGGCGCTGAACGCGGCCCTGGGCCTGGCCTGCGCCCTGATGCTGGCCTCTTTCGGCGAACGCCTGTACCGGGCCATGGGCGCGCACGGCCCGGTGCTGGACGCCGCCCTGGCCTATTCCGACGTGCTCGCCGGCGGGCTGGCGCTGATGTGGATCATGAACGCGCTGGCCAGCGCCGTGCGCGGCACCGGCAACATGGTCGTGCCCGGGCTGGTGATCTGCGGCGGCGCCGTGCTGCTGGTGCCGCTATCGCCCTGCCTGATCTTCGGGCCGGGGCCGCTGCCGGCGCTGGGCATCGCCGGCGCGGCCTGGGCCATGGTCGGCTACTACGCCGCGGGCGCCGCCATCCTGCTCTGGTACTGCGCCAGCGGCCGCAACCCGGCCCGGCTGCGGCCGGGCGCGCTGCAGTGGGCGCCGGCGCGCAGCATCCTGGCCGTCGGCGGCCTGGCCACCGTCAACCCCCTGCTCACCAACGGCCTGATCGCGGCCACCACCGCCCTCGTCGGCGCCTACGCGGGCACGGCGGCGCTGGCCGGCTACGGCACCGCCGCGCGGCTGGAATACCTGGTCATCCCCGTCTGCTTCGGCATCGGCGCGCCGCTGGTCGCCCTGGTGGGCGCCAACATCGGCGCCGGCCAGCAGGCGCGCGCCCTGCGCATCGCCCTGACGGGCGGCGCCATGGCGTTCGCCATCGCCGAGGCCATCGGCCTGGCCGCTGCCCTGTGGCCGCACGCCTGGCTGGGCCTGTTCGACGACGACCCCGCCATGCTGCAGGCGGGCGCCGCCTACCTGCGCACCGTGGGACCGCTGTACGGCTTCTTCGGCCTGGGCTTCACCCTGTACTTCGCGTCCCAGGGGGCCGGCCGCCTGAAATGGCCGCTGCTGGCCGGCTTCGTCCGGCTGGCCGTGGCCGCCGGCGCAGGCTGGCTGGCGCTGCGGCTGGGCGGATCGCTGGCGGCCTTCTTCGCCGCCTCGGCGCTGGCCATGTTCCTGTACGGCGCCATCGTCCTGGCCGCGGTCGCCTCGGGCAGCTGGTTCGGGCCGGACGCGCGCCGGTATCATGGCGGCCATCGCCTTCCGGGACCCCGACCGCCATGACATCCCCCTCCCGCTGCCGCTGGGCCGGCACCGACCCGCAGATGTGCGCCTACCACGACGACGAATGGGGCGTGCCCGAATACGACAGCCGGGCCCTGTGGGAAAAGCTCATGCTCGACGGCTTCCAGGCCGGCCTGTCGTGGAGCACGATCCTGCGCAAGCGCGACGCCTTCCGACGCGCCTTCTCCGGCTTCGACCCGCAGGCCGTGGCCCGCTACACCCAGGACGACGTGCAGCGCCTGATGCAGGACGCCGGCATCGTCCGCTCGCGCGCCAAGATCGAGGCCGCCATCGGCAACGCCCGCGCCTACCTGGCCATGCAGGATGCCGGCGAGGATTTCTCGCAGTGGGTCTGGTCCATGGCCGGCGGCCGGCCCATCGTCAACAGCGGCCCCGTCCCGGCGCAATCCGAACTGTCCGTGCGGATGTCGCGCGAACTCAAGCGGCGCGGCTTCAAGTTCGTGGGGCCGGTGATCGTGTATGCGTGGCTGCAGGCGGTGGGCGTGGTCGACGACCACGAGCCGGGCTGCTTCCGGCGGAACGCGGCGGCTTGCCCGCGTCCCGGGCAAGCCTAGACGCCATTACCGAGACAGCGCCAACGCCCCTACCGGCTCGGCAGCATGCGCAGCGCGTCGACCGGGTTGCCGTTGTGGCGCACCTCGAAATACAGGGCGACCTGGGAGCTGTCGCTGTCGCCCATCTCGGCGAGCTGCTGGCCCTGCTTGACCTGCTGGCCCGGCGCCACCGTCAGCTTGCGGTTGTGCGCGTAGATCGTCAGATAGCCCGAGCCGTGGCCGACGATCACCAGGTTGCCGTAGCCGCGCACGCCGGCGCCGGCGAACTGCACGCGGCCCGATGCGGCCGCGCGCACCGGCGTGCCGGCCGGGCCGGCGATGACGACGCCGGCCTGGCTGCCACGGCGCGAGACCTTGCCGTCGGCCGGCCAGGCCAGCTTGATCGCGCCGGCCGGCGGCGCGGCGGGCTGGCTGCGGCTGGCCGAGGCTGGGGGCTTGGCGCCGGCCGCCGGCTTGCGCGTGGCGGCCGGCCTGGCGGCACTCGACGGCGATGCCGACGCCGACGCGCCGCCTGCCGGCGGGACGACGCGCAGCACCTGGGACACTTCCAGCTGGTTGGGATTGGACAGCCTGTTCCAGCGCACCAGCTCGCTGACCGAGCGATCGTAGCGGCGGGCGATGCTGTAGAGCGTTTCGCCCGACTGCACGCGGTGGTAGCCCGGCGCGGCCGGCGGCGCCGAACTGCAGGCCGCGAGAGCCGCCAGCATCAGCGCGCAGGCGGCGGCGCGCAGGCGCCCGGCCGGCCGGCGCGGCAAGAAGGAAAAGGGCAAGGATGGCGAGGGCGGCAGTCTATCGTGGGAAGCGGGCATGGGCTCTGCGGGGCGGCGGCGCGGCCCGGCGCGCCGGTCGGCCGCGGGCAGGCTGCCCCGCGCCGACGCGCGGACCTGCGCACGACAGCGCACAAGGATACCGAAAACACTCCGCCGGCGCAGGCGCGGCGGGCCGGGGCGCGCCGCCATCAGGCCGCCGCCGCCAGGGCGCCCGACAGGCTGTCGGTCAGGAAGCCCACCAGCGGACGGGCCAGGCCGGCGGCCGGGCCGTCCTCGCCCAGCACGACGATTTCGGTCATGGGCAGCGCCGGCCAGGCCGCCGACGGCGGCAGGATCTGCAGGCCTTCCTGCGCGAAGGACCGGCCCAGCACCGTCACTCCCAGGCCGCCGGCCACCGCCGCCTGGATGCCCATCAGGCTGCCCGAGGTGCAGGCCGGCAGCCAGGCCCGCCGCGCCGCGTCCAGCGCCTGCACCATGACGTCCCGGTAGGTGCAGGGCGGCGGCAGCAGCACCAGGGGCACGGGCGCGTCCGGGTCGGGCAGGCGGCCGGCCGGCGCCAGCCAGGCCAGCGGCTCGCGCCAGATCACCCGGCCGCGCTGGGCGGCGCCGTCCTTCTTGGCGATCGCCACGTCCAGCCGGCCTGCGTCGTAGGCGGCCAGCAAGCCGCAGCTCAGGCCGGTCATCAGTTCCAGGCGCACGTCCGGGTACAGCCGGCGAAAGCGCGCCAGCAGCGCCGGCAGCTGGCGCGGCACGAAGTCTTCGGCAATGCCCAGGCGCAGGCTGCCCGAGGCGGGCGGCTCGGCCAGCTTGCGCACCGCGGCGTCGTTCAGCTCCAGCATGCGCCGGGCCACGACCAGCAATTGCTCGCCCTCGCGCGTCAGGCTGAGCGAGCGGCTGGTGCGGGCGAACAGCCGCCTGCCCAGGATGTCCTCCAGCCTGAGCACTTTCTGGCTCACCGCCGATTGCGACCGCCGCACCACTTCCGACGCGGCGGTGAAGCCGCCCGTTTCGGCCACGGCGACGAAGGCGCGCAGCAGGTCGATTTCCAGGTTGCGATAGGCCATGGCGGCGCCTCGATCAAGATGAAGTCCTAATAGAAGACATTAAAATTATTCGATTCCCTGATTTCCGGCAAACGCCTACCATGGCCGGCACTGCTCCCTTCCCGAGGAAACCGCCATGAAAGCCGTAGGCTATTACCGCCCCCAGCCCATCGACGCCGCCGACAGCCTGGTCGACCTGGAACTGCCCGCCCCCACGCTGCGCGCGCGCGACGTCCTGGTCCGCGTGCAGGCCGTCTCGGTCAATCCGGTGGACGCCAAGGTGCGCATCGGCGCCCAGCCGCCCGAGGGCCAGGCGCGCATCCTGGGCTACGACGCCGCCGGCATCGTCGAGCAGGTGGGCGGCGAGGCCACCCTGTTCCGCCCGGGCGACGCGGTGTTCTACGCCGGCGCGCTGGACCGCCCCGGCGCCAACGCCGAGCTGCACGCGGTGGACGAGCGCCTGGTCGGGCCCAAGCCCGCCAGCCTGTCCTTCGCCCAGGCGGCGGCGCTGCCGCTGACCGCGCTGACGGCCTGGGAGCTGCTGTTCGACCGGCTGCGCGTGCCCTTCGGCAGCAAGACGGCCGGCGGTGCCCTGCTGATCGTCAACGGCGCCGGCGGGGTCGGCTCCATCCTGACCCAGATCGCCCGCCGCCTGACCGGCCTGACCGTGATCGCCACCGCCTCGCGCCCGGAAAGCGCCGACTGGTGCCGCGCCATGGGCGCCCACCACGTCATCGACCATCGCCAGCCGCTGCACGAGGGCCTGCGCGAAATCGGCATCCCCGCCGTGCGCTATGTGGCCGGCCTGACCGCCACCGGGCAGCACAGCCCGGCCATCGTCGAGGCGCTGGAGCCGCAGGGCGCGCTGGCCCTGATCGACGACCCGGACAGCTTCGACGTCATGCCCTACAAGCGCAAGAGCCTGGCGGTGCACTGGGAACTGATGTTCACGCGATCGCTCTTCCAGACGCCGGACATGGCCGAGCAGCACCGCATCCTGTCCGAGGTGGCGGCGCTGGTCGACGCCGGCGTGCTGCGCACGACGCTGCGCGAGGAATTCGGCACCATCGACGCCGCCAATCTGCGCCGCGCCCACGCCGCGCAGGAAAGCGGGCGGTCGATAGGCAAGTCGGTGCTGGCCGGCTTCTGAATTCCGCGCCCCTCTTGCAGAATCAGGCAAGAAAATCGTAGAAATCGGCATTGCCCGCCTGCCGCTCCATTCCTTAACCTTGCCGCTCCGGCGCACGCGCCCGCCCCGGCACACCGGCAAGGAGCATCATGACCATCACCCTGAACATCAACGGCGCGGACACCGCCATCGACGCCCCGAGCGACATGCCCCTGCTCTGGGTCTTGCGCGATCTGGCAAAGCTGACCGGCACCAAGTACGGCTGCGGCATGGCCCTGTGCGGCGCCTGTACGGTGCACGCCGACGGCAACCCCATCCGCGCCTGCGTCACGCCGGTGGCTGCGCTGGCCGGGCAGAAGATCACCACCATCGAAGGCGTGGCGGCCGACCGGGTCGGCCAGGCCGTGCAGGCCGCCTGGCAGGAGCTGGACGTGGTCCAGTGCGGCTATTGCCAGTCCGGCCAGATCATGTCGGCGGTCGCCCTGCTGCGCGCCAAGCCCGCGCCCAGCGACCAGGACATCGACGAGGCCATGAGCGGCAACGCCTGCCGCTGCGCCACCTACGTGCGCATCCGCGCCGCCGTCCACCACGCCGCCCGCGCGCTGGCCTGAAGGAGACCGCCATGGCATTCCTGTCCCTGCTCGCCGACGCCGGCCAGGCCGCTTCCGGCGCCGCGTCGCCGGCCGCCGCCCCCGGCAGCCCGGCCCGCCGCCGCTTCCTGCAAGGCGGCACCGGCCTCGTCCTGGGCCTGCACCTGGCCCCGCTCATGGCCGCATCCGGCGCGGGCGCGCAAGCCGCTGTGCCTGCCGCCTTCGCGCCCAACGCCTTTCTGCGCATCGGCGAGGACGGCATCGTCACCGTCTACGCCAAGCACATCGAGATGGGCCAGGGCGCCTACACCGGCCTGGCCACGCTGGCCGCCGAAGAGCTCGACGCCGACTGGGCGCAGGTGCGCGTCGAGGGTGCGCCGGTCGATACCGAGCTGTACAAGAACCTGTCCTTCGGCATGCAGGGCACGGGCGGCAGCACGGCCATGGCCAACTCCTACGAGCAGATGCGCCGCGCCGGCGCCGCCGCGCGCGCCATGCTGGTGGGCGCCGCCGCCGGGCGCTGGCAGGTCCCGGCGGGCGAGCTGACCGTCTCGCAGGGCGTGGTCGCCCATGCCCCCTCGGGACGCAAGGCCGGCTTCGGCGAACTGGCCGCCGACGCCGCGCGCCAGCCGGTGCCCGCCGACGTGGCGCTCAAGCAGCCCGGCCAGTTCGCGCTGATCGGCAAGACCGCACTGCGCCGCGTCGACAGCGCCGACAAGGTCCACGGCCGCGCCCGCTTCACCCAGGACGTGCACCTGCCCGGCATGCTGGTGGCCGTGGCGGCGCACCCGCCGCGCTTCGGCGCCACGGTGCGCGGCGTGGATGCCGCCAAGGCCCGCGCCGTGCCCGGCGTGCGCGCCGTGGTGCAGTTCGAGGGCTCGGCCACCCGCGGCGCCGGCGTGGCCGTGCTGGCCGATAACACCTGGGCCGCGCGCGCCGGCCGCGACGCGCTGTCGATCGACTGGGACGACAGCGCCGCCTACCGCCTGGGCAGCGAAGAGATCCTCGCGCAGTACCGCCAGGCGGCCGGCCGGCCCGGCGCGCCCGCGGCCAGCCGGGGCGACGCCGACGCGGCGCTGGCCGGCGCCGCCCGCGTGATCGAGGCCGACTTCGAATACCCCTTCCTGGCCCACGCCAGCATGGAACCGCTGAACTGCGTCGTGCGCCTGGACAACGACGGGTCCTGCGAGATCTGGAACGGCGAGCAGTTCCAGACCCCCGACCAGCAAGCCATCGCCGCCTACCTGGGCGTGCCGCCGGCCAAGGTCGCCATCCACCAGCTCTACGCCGGCGGCAGCTTCGGCCGGCGCGCCAGCCCCACCGCCGACTACATGCTGGAGGCCGTGGCCATCGCCCGCGCGGCGCGCGCACAGGGGGTGGAGGCGCCGGTCAAGATGGTGTGGACGCGCGAGGACGACATGCGCGGCGGCTATTTCCGGCCGCTCTACCTGCACCGCGCCCGCGTGGGCCTGGACGCCGCGGGCGGCGTGACCGCCTGGCACGTGCGCGTGGTCGGCCAGTCCATCGCCACCGGCACGCCCTTCGAGGCCTTCCTGGTCAAGGACGGCATCGACCCCACCTCGGTCGAAGGCCTGTCGGACCTGAGCTACGACGTGCCCAACCTGCGCGTGGAGCTGCATACGGCCAAGGACGTGCGCGTGCCCGTGCAGTGGTTCCGCTCGGTGGGCCACACCCACACCGCCTTCACCGCCGAAAGCCTGATCGACGAAGCCGCCCACGCGGCCGGCCAGGACCCGGTGGCCTATCGCCGCGAGCGGCTGGCCGGGCACGCGCGCCACCTGGGCGTGCTGGAGCTGGCCGCGCGCGAGGCCGGCTGGGGCAGGCCGCTCGCCCCCGGCGCGGCGGGCACGCGCCGCGGCCGCGGCGTAGCGGTGCACGAATCCTTCCAGACGGTGGTCGCACAGGTGGTGGAAGTCACCATCGGCGCGGACGGCTCGCTCAAGGTCGACCGCGTGGTCTGCGCGGTGGACTGCGGCATCGCCATCAACCCCGACGTGATCCGCGCGCAGATGGAGGGCGGCATCGGCTTCGCGCTCACGGCCGCCCTGCACGGCGCCATCACGCTCAAGGACGGCATGGTCGAGCAGAGCAATTTCCACGACTATCCGCTGCTGCGCATCAACGAAATGCCGCGCGTGGAAGTGCACATCGCGCCCTCGACCGCGGCGCCCACCGGCGTGGGCGAGCCCGGCGTGCCGCCGCTGGCGCCGGCGCTGGCCAATGCCATCTTCGATGCGACCGGGACGCGCCTGCGCGCGCTGCCCATCCGCACGCCCATCGCCATCGCCGCCGCATGACCGACAACCGGCCCGCCCGCGACGACGAACGCCTGGCCCATGGCCGCGCCGAGCTGGCCGCGCGCATCCGCGCCCGCGTCACGGCCAACGGGCCGCAGCAGACCGCCTATCCCGGCCTGGCCTTGGTGCGCTTCTCCGATCCCATGGACCTGGGCTGCGGCCAGTACCGGCCGTCGCTGACCATCGCCGTGCAGGGCGCCAAGCGCGTGCACCTGGGCGACGAAGTCTACGAATACAACCAGGACCACTACCTGCTGTCCGCCTTCGACCTGCCCGTGCAGGCGCGCATCACCCTGGCCACGCCGCAGGTGCCCTACCTGTGCGTGGCGCTGGACCTGGACGCGCGCCGCATCGGCGAACTGGTCGACGAATGCGACCCGCCCCCGTCGGCGGCCGAGCCGGCGCAGCAACGCGGCCTGGGGGTCGGGCGCATGACCGCCGACCTGCTCGAACCCGTGCTGCGGCTGGTGCGCCTGCTCGACAGCCCGGCCGACCTGCGCGCGCTGGGCCCGCTGGCCGAGCGCGAGATCCTCTACCGGCTGCTGACCGGGGAGCTCGGGCCGCGGCTGCGCCGCATCGCCCTGGCCAGCGGCCCGGCGCAGCAGGTCTCGCGCGCCATCGAATGGATCAAGCAGCGCTACGACGAGCCGCTGCGCATCGACGCGCTGGCCCAGGCGGTCAACATGAGCGCGTCGTCGCTGCACCACCACTTCAAGGCGGTCACGGCGATGAGCCCGCTGCAATACCAGAAGCAATTGCGCCTGCGCGAGGCGCGCCGCCTGATGCTGGCCGAGCCGCTGGACGCCGGCGCGGCCGCGCACCGGGTCGGCTACGAAAGCGCTTCGCAGTTCAGCCGCGAATACAGCCGCCTCTACGGCCTGCCGCCCGTGCGCGACGTGGCGCGGCTGCGCGGGCAGGAGCCGGCGCAGGCCTAGCGGCCGCGACAGTCAGTGCACGGACAATTCCAGCTCGCGGCCCATGGCCTGCAGCGCGGCGGCGATGGTGTCTATCTTGGTGGCGTGGCGCAGATCGACGATGCGGTTGACGTCCTGTGGACGGGTATGGAGCCGGCGCGCCAGTTCGGCCGGCGTCACGCGCTGCTTCAGCATTTCATTGAGCAGCAGCACCTTGGCGGAAACACTGGCGGGCAGCGGGACGAGGACCTCGCCCGCCTTCGGCCGGGAAGCCCGCGCAACCGGCCGGCGGTCCTCGAAGTAGAACTCCATGGCGGTGCGCAGGGCATCCGCCGCCATGGCAAGGGCTTCATCCCGGGTCGCCCCGGAAGTCAATGCCTCGGGGATGTCGCGAAACGACACGACGTAGCCGTCCCCATCCGGCTCGATCCTTGCTGGATAACGCAACATGGCTGGCTCCCGAACCCGCTGCCGCGCCGCCGCGGCCTGCCGCGATGGCATTATTTCAGGCCCAATTGCCTGAGTATCCTGTGCCTGAGTCCCTCGCCGATCTCGTGGCCGGGATGGCGAGGCAAGGTGGTTTGCCTGCCGCCCAGGTAGACCATGGTATGACCGGCCTTCTCCTTGAAGACGGCCCCTTGGCTGGCGAGCCAGCGCTTGAACTCGCTTTGCTTCACCTGCACTCCCAGGCAAGGACAATATAAACATATTTGTTTATTAAAGCAAGAGGATGGCAAACGCTCGCCTCCACTTGCGGGGAGCAGCCATCCTAGCCATCCACCACCCGCCGCGCAGCCGCGATGCGCCGCATCCGTCACAGCGTACATGCCGCAGCCGCGCCGCCACCCCGCGCAAACCCATGCCGCCGCCCCGCCCATTCAGGACGCCGTCGCGCGCGCAGTGGTAAAAGTCGCTGATCCCCACACGGCACACGAAGGAGCAAGGACATGGACAAGCGTCCCCTGGGCAGGACCGGCCTGCAGATCGCCCCGCTGGTGTTCGGCGGCAACGTATTGGGCTGGACCCTGGACGAGCGCGCCAGCCTTACCGTGCTGGACGCCTTCGTCGACCACGGCTTCGACGCCATCGACACCGCCGACGCCTATTCGGCCTGGGTGCCCGGCAACCAGGGCGGCGAATCCGAAACCATCCTGGGCAAATGGCTGGCCGCGCGGCCCGGCCGGCGCGAGCAGGTCAAGCTCTTCACCAAGGTCGGCTGGACCGGCGGCCTGTCGGCCGCGCACATCGCGCGGGCCGTGGAAGACTCGCTGCGCCGGCTGCGGACCGACTACATCGACCTGTACTTCGCGCACAAGCCCGACCCGCAGACGCCCTACGAGGAAACCCTGGGCGCCTTCGAGCAGCTGCTGCGCGCCGGCAAGGTGCGCAGCATCGGCGGCTCCAACCTGGACGCCGGGCAACTGGGCGACGCGCTGCGCGCGGCCGCGGACAAGGGGCTGCCGCCCTACCAGGTGCTGCAGCCGGAATACAACCTGTACGACCGCGCCGGCTTCGAGGGCCCGCTGCAGGACCTGTGCGTGCGCGAGGGGGTGGCCGTGGTGCCCTACTACAGCCTGGCCTCGGGCTTCCTGTCGGGCAAGTACCGGTCCGAGGCGGACCTGGGCAAGAGCGCGCGCGGCGCCAAGGCGGTCAAGTACCTGGACGCGCGCGGCCGGCGCATCCTGCAGGCGCTGGACGCCGTGTGCGCGCGCCACGGCGCCGGGCCGGCGGAAGTGGCGCTGGCCTGGCTGATGACCCGGCCGGCCGTCACGGCCCCCATCGCCAGCGCCACCAGCGTCGCGCAGGTGGAAAGCTTCGCGCGGGCGGCCGCGCTGAAGCTGTCGGCGCAGGACCTGGCCGAACTGGACCAGGCCGGGGGCTGATCTTACTTCCCGGCCAGCTTGCCCGCCGTCTCCGCGATCAACTTGCCCTGGTGGCGCGCGCCTTCCAGCTCGATGGCGCTGGGCTGGCGCTGGCCCTGGCCGCCGGCGATGGTGGTGGCGCCGTAGGGGCTGCCGCCGACGATCTCGTCCAGCGTCATCTGGCCCTGGTGGCTGTACGGCAGGCCGACGACGGTCAAGCCGAAATGCAGCAGGTTGGTGATGATGGAGAACAGCGTCACTTCCTGCCCGCCGTGCTGCGTGGCGGTCGAGGTGAAGGCGCCGCCCACCTTGCCGTTGAGCGCGCCGCGCGCCCACAGGCCGCCGGCCTGGTCCAGGAAGGCGGCCATCTGCGAGGCCATGCGGCCGAAGCGCGTGGGGCAGCCGACGACGATGGCGTCGTAGTTGGCCAGGTCCTCGACGCTGGCCACGGGCGCGGCCTGGTCCAGCTTGAAGTGCGCCGCCTTGGCGACTTCGGCCGGCGCGGTCTCGGGCACGCGCTTGACGTCCACCTGCGCGCCGCCGGCGCGCGCGCCTTCGGCCACGGCGTTGGCCATGGTCTCGACATGGCCGTAGGACGAGTAGTACAGAACGAGGACTTTGGGCATGACAGCTCCTGGGAAAACGGCGGGCGGGCGGCGCCGGCCCGCAGGAAGGCGGGGGGGGGAAAAGCTGGTCGAAAGCATAGGGGCGAATCGATTACCCGACTAGACGGCATAATCGGATTTATGAAATCCAGAAATAGCAGTAATCCGCCCGTCGACTTCAACCACGTCTTCCTCTTCGTGGAGATCGTGCGCGCCGGCAGCTTCGCCGCGGCCGCGCGCCGCCTGGGCATGCCGGCCAACACCCTGAGCCGCAACCTCCAGCAGCTGGAAGCCGCCCTGCACAGCCGGCTGATGCACCGCTCCACCCGCAAGCTGACGCTGACCGCGGCCGGCCAGGCCTTCTTCGAGCGCTGCGCGCCGCCGCTGGCCGACCTGGCCCAGGCCGGCCAGGACATGGCCGCCGGCCGCGACCAGCCGGCCGGCCTGGTGCGCGTGGCCGCGCCCGCCGGGCTGTTCGACCTCTTCCCCGTGCAGTGGGTGGCCGACTTCCTGGCCGGCCACCCCCGGGTCAGCATGGAGTTCATGCTGGACGACGCCAAGACCGACCTGATAGGCGCCAGCATCGACCTGGCCTTCCGCGCCGGCCACCTGATGGACGCCAACGCGGTCGGGCGCAAGCTGCTCGATACGCGCTTCAGCCTGGTGGCCGCGCCCGCCTACCTGGCCGCGCGCGGCGCGCCGGCCGGGCTGGACGACCTGGCCGCGCACGATTGCCTGACGCTGTCGCACCGCAGCGGGCCGGTGACCTGGCGGCTGCAGGGGCCGGACGGCCGCCGCGAGGTGCAGGTGGCCGGCCGCCTGGGCGTGAACACGGCGCGCGCCGTGCTGCAGGCGGCGCTGGCCGGCCTGGGCATCGCCCTGCTGCCCGAGCCCGTGGCCGCCGGCGACATCGCCGCCGGCCGGCTGGCCCGGGTGCTGCCCCAATACAGCCAGGACGGCGCCAGCATGTACGCCGTGCTGCCCAGCCGGCGGCAGGTGCCCAGCGCGGTCCAGGCCTTCGTGGACTTCATCTCGGCGCGGCTGCGCGAGCGCGAGCCGTGGGCCGCAACGCAGGCGGCCGACCGCAAGAAACGTAGTGCCGGGGCGGGCGGCCGCAGGCTACAGTCGAACCGTCGATGATTTCGCCTTCGCGCACGCCATGACCTCCATCCGCCAGCCCGACGACTCCGCCGCCCGCCGTGCAGCGCTGGTCACCGCCGCCTGCCGGCGGATCGAAAGCGCGCCCACGCCGCCCAGCCTGGACGAGCTGGCAGCCGACGCCGGCATGAGCCCCTTCCATTTCCACCGCGTCTTCAAGGCCGGGACCGGCCTGACCCCCAAGGCCTACGCCGACGCCCACCGGGCGCGCCGCGTGCGCGAGGAGCTGGGCGGGGCGGGCACCGTCACCGACGCCATCTACGGCGCCGGCTTCAACTCCAACAGCCGCTTCTACGAAGCCAGCGGCCGCATGCTGGGCATGCGGCCCGGCGACTACCGCGCCGGCGGGCTGAACGCGCGGATCCGCTTCGCGGTGGGCCAGTGCTCGCTGGGCGCCATCCTGGTCGCGCAGAGCCAGCGCGGCATCTGCGCCATCGCGCTGGGCGACGACCCGGATACGCTGGTGCGCGGGCTGCAGGACCAGTTCCCCAGGGCCAGCCTGGAAGGCGGCGACGCGGCCTTCGAGCGGCTGGTGGCCCGGGTGGTGGGCTTCGTCGAGGCGCCCGCCGTGGGCCTGGACCTGCCCCTGGACGTGCGCGGCACCGCCTTCCAGCAGCGCGTCTGGCAGGCGCTGCGCGACATCCCGCCGGGCGAGACGGCGACCTATACCGAGATCGCCCGGCGCATCGGCGCGCCCGCCGCGGTGCGGGCGGTCGGCAGCGCCTGCGGCGCCAACCGCATCGCCGTGGCCATCCCCTGCCACCGGGTGGTCCGGCGCGACGGCGACCTGGCGGGCTATCGCTGGGGCGTGGAGCGCAAGCGCAGCCTGCTGGAGCGCGAGGCGCCCGCCAGCGGCGCCGCGGGCGATCCGCCTGCCGGCGAATCCGGCGGCCGCCGCGCCTGACTGCCGGGCGCCCGCCCTGCCCGCTCCCCTCGGCGGCGCCCGGCAGCGCGCCGCGCCGGCGCCCCTGCGCTGCCTGCCGCCCCATCCCCGGCAGTACAATCCCCGGCTGCAGACTCCCGCCGGGACGCCGCGCGCGGCGCCGAGGCTTGCTCCCCGGGCCGCCGGCGCCCGCTTGCGGGAGCGCCCGCGCAGCCGCGGCGAGCCCGCCTTCCCCATGCCCCGCAAGACTTTCGATTTCCGAGGACAGGCCTTCAGGGACGTCCTGGGCTTCACGCTGCGCCACTGGCGCAGGCAGCCCGGGCGCACCCTGGCCATCGCCCTGCTCGTGCTGGCCTCGTCGCTGGCCGACGTGCTCGCCCCCCTGTACGCCGGCCGGCTGGTCGACGCGGTCGCCTCCGGCCCGGCGGGCCCGGCCACCTGGTCCGCCGCGCTGGCCGCCTTCTGGGCGCTGGCCGGGCTGCGCCTGGCCGGCACGCTGCTGCGCCAGCTGGTCTACTTCAACATCATCGCCCTGACCCTGCGCATCATGAGCGAGGTCGCCGCCCGCGCCTTCGCCCGGGTGCAGCGCTTCTCCACCGACTGGCACGCCAACACCTTCGCCGGCTCCACGGTGCGCAAGGTCACGCGCGGCATGTGGGCGCTGGACCTGCTCAACGACACGCTGCTGATCGCCCTCTTCCCCTCGGCCGCGATGCTGGCCGGCGCGACCGTGCTGCTGGGCCTGCACTGGCCGCTGATGGGGCTGGTGGTGGGCCTGGGGTCGCTGGTCTACATCGCCGTCACGGTGGCGCTGTCGCTGGGCTTCGTCGCTCCTTCCGCGCGCCTGGCCAATGCCTGGGACACCCGCATGGGCGGGGCGCTGGCCGACGCCGTCAGCTGCAACGCCGTGGTCAAGGCCTTCGGCGCCGAGGCGCGCGAAGAGGCGCGCCTGGGCCGCGTGATCGGCAAATGGCGGCTGCGCACCCGGCGCACCTGGGTGCGCGGTACCGTCAACGGCGGCGTGCAGGGCGGCATGCTGGTGCTGATGCAGGCCGCCATCCTGGGCGCGGCCCTGCTGCTGTGGGCGCGCGGCCAGGCCAGCGCGGGCGACATCACCTTCGCGCTGTCCATGTTCTTCCTGCTGCAAGGCTATCTGCGCGACGTGGGCATGCACATCCGCAACCTGCAGCGCTCGGTCAACGACATGGAGGAGCTGGTCGCCCTGGAAAGCCAGCCCGCCGGCGTCGAGGACCGGCCGGCCGCGCCGGCCATCGCCATCGGCCGCGGCGAGATCCGCTTCGACCAGGTGCGCTTCCGCTACGGCGCGCACGCCACGCCGCTGTACGACGGCCTGTCGGTGCGCATCGCGCCGGGCGAGAAGGTCGGCCTGGTCGGCCCCTCGGGCTCGGGCAAGACCACCTTCGTCAAGCTGATCCAGCGGCTCTACGACGTCACCGGCGGCACGATCGCCATAGACGGCCAGGACATCGCCGCGGTCCGCCAGGCCAGCCTGCGCAGCCAGGTCGCCATCGTGCCGCAGGAGCCGCTGCTGTTTCACCGGTCGCTCGCCGAGAACATCGCCTACGCGCGGCCCGGCGCCGGCGCCGCCGAGATCGAGGCGGCCGCGCGCCTGGCCAACGCGCACGATTTCATCGCCGCGCTGCCCAAGGGCTACGAGACGCTGGTGGGCGAGCGCGGGGTCAAGCTGTCCGGCGGCGAGCGCCAGCGCGTGGCGCTCGCCCGCGCCTTCCTGGCCGATGCGCCCATCCTGATCCTGGACGAGGCCACCTCCAGCCTGGACAGCGAGAGCGAGACCCTGATCCAGGAAGCCGTGGAAAGGCTGATGGCCGGACGCACCACGCTCGTCATCGCCCACCGCCTGTCCACCGTGCGGGCGCTGGACCGGCTGCTGGTCTTCGACCGTGGCCGCATCGTCGAGCAAGGCAGCCACGAGCGCCTGATCCGGCTGGAGAACGGCGTCTACCGGCGGCTGTTCGAACGCCAGGCCGAGGAGCTGGCGCGCGGGCTGGCGGCCTGAGCCGGGCGGCGCGCCGGCGTCCCGCCCCCCTGGAAGAACGGGACGCTAGGCGGCCGGAACCGCCTGCGCGTCCGTCTCGCCCATGCGCTGCCACAGCGCGGCCAGGGCCGGCCGGTCGTTGCGCTTCTCCTTGTAGGCCAGCACCGATACCTCGATGTCCCAGCCGCGGCTGGGCAGCGGCGCCAGGTCGCCGCGCACGCCGCACAGCGCGCTGTCGGCCAGCCAGGCCACGCCCAGGCCCTGCGCGGCCAGGTCGCCCAGCACGTCGGACATCTCCGACTCGAACACGCGCAGCCCGTGGATGGGCGCGGGCGCCGTCTCGATCGCCGCGTCGATCAGCCGCGCGAAATACACGCCGGGCGAATACATGAGCAGCGGCACGGGCCGCTCGGCGCTGCCGGGCAGGTCCAGGCCGGTCTCGGCCAGCAGCGCCGCCGACGCATAGGGCCGGACCACGTCGGCGCCCAGCTGCAGGCAGTCGTAGCGCGCCGGGTCCAGCGCCAGCGGCTGGGCCGCCTGGTGGTAGCACACCAGCAAGTCCACCGCGCCGGAAGCCAGCGCCGACACCGTGTCGTGCACATTGCCCGTTTCCAGGGCGCAACTCAGGCAGCGGCCGGCGTCCCACTGCCGCCACCACTGCGGCAGCCGCGTGGTGGCCAGCGCATACGGCGCGGCCACGCGGATCTGGTTGCGCGCCGGCGCGCCGCCGATGCCCGCGCGCGCCTCGGCCAGCTGGTCGAGCAGATCGACCGCCGCGCTGCGGAACTTCTCCCCCGCCTCGGTCAGCTGGGTGGGATAGGCGCTGCGGTCGATCAGCCTGGCGCCCAGCCACTGCTCCAGGCTCTGGATGCGCCGGCTGAAGGCCGCCTGGGACAGGTTGCGGATCTCCGCCGCGCGGGTGAAGTTGCGCACTTCCGATAGGGTGACGAAGTCCTGCAGCCACCGGGTGTCCATGGTTTTCCCCTTGTCTTTTTGCCGGCCGCCGCGGCGCGGGGCCGGCCATGCAATCGCCGCATCGTCCATGCATGCCGCGCATCGCCGCCAATGCGAAGTTCGCATTGGACGGCGCCGGCCGCACGGGCCGACACTGGCCGCCGGCGTCGCGTTCGGCGCCGCGGACCAGCAAGGAGTTTATACATGGACGAGTCGCTCAGGGCAGCCGCCAGGCAGTACTTGGTGCGCTACGGCGGAGACGCATTCCCCAACCTGTTTCGCTCGGCGCTCGGCACCGTCGTGCGCGACGACACCGGGCGCGAGATACTGGATTTCACCTCGGGCCAGATGTGCGCCACCATCGGCCACAACCACCCCGCCATCGTCGAGGCCGTGGAGCGCGCCGGCCGCACCGCCTTCCATTTCTTCAGCGGCATGATCCCGGAAGTGGTGGCGCAGCTGGCCGCCACCCTGGCGCGCGACTGGATGCCGGCGCCGCTGGAAAAATCCATCTTCGTGAACACCGGCTCGGAAAGCAACGAAGTGGCCCTGCGCATGGCCAAGATGCACACCGGCGGCTACGAGATCCTGGCCGTGGGCGGGTCCTGGCACGGCGTGACCAGCGGCGCCGGCTCGGTGTCCTTCGCCAGCGACCGCAAGGGCTACGGCGTGCCCGCGCCCGGCGTCTTCGTCATGCCCGAGCCCAATTCCTACCGGCCCTACATCAAGGGCATGGACCCCGAGGAGTCCGCGCTGGCCTGCCTGGACATCGGCCTGCGCATGTTCGACATGGCCTCGTCGGGGCGGCCCGCGGCCATCGTCGTCGAGCCCGTCATCAGCGCCGGCGGCGTGCTGGTGCCGCCCCGCTCCTACATGCAGGCCCTGCGGCGCGCGGCCGACGAGCGCGGCATGCTGCTCATCTTCGACGAGGCGCAGACGGCCTTCGGCCGCATCGGCTGGCGCACCGGCTCCGAGTACTTCGGCGTCACGCCCGACATCGTCAGCCTGTCCAAGACGCTGGGCGGCGGCCTGCCGCTGGCGGCGGCGGTGACCTCGGCGCGCATCGAGGAAGACATCCACGCCAAGGGCTTCACCTTCTATACCAGCCACGTCTCCGACCCGCTGCCCGCCACCGTCGGCCTGGCGGTGCTCGACACCCTGGCGCGCGAGCGCCTGGTCGAGCGCGCCCGCACCCAGGGCGCCTACCTGCGCGCCCGCCTGCTGGAGCTGCAGCAGCGCCACGAGGCCATCGGCGACGTGCGCGGCGAAGGCCTGCTGCTGGGCGTGGAGCTGGTCAAGGACCGCGAATCGCGCCAGCCCTACCACGAGCTGGGCGCGCTGACCACGCAGCGCTGCTTCGAGCTGGGCCTGAGCATGAACATCCGCCGCCGCCCCGAGCGCGGCTCGGTCTGGCGCATCGCCCCGCCGCTGACGGTCAGCAACGACGAGATCGACCGCGCGGTGGCGATCCTGGACCAGGCGCTGGGCGAGAGCCTGGCCGCGCTGGCCCGCCCCGCCGGCGCAGCCGCCTAGGGCCTGTCAACAGGCCCTAGCCGCGCCGGCCGCCGCCTCCGCGCGGCTTTCCTTCTGCCTTCCCGAACGCCGCCCCATCCGCGGGCGGCGCGCCGCAACCTTGCATGGAGCAAAGGATGACACGACCCGCAAGCCCGTCCCGCACGCCTTTCCCGTCGACCCGCAGGCGCCTCCGGCCGCCTGCCCGTCCCCTGCTGCGCGCGGCCGCCGCGCTGGCGCTCGCCTGCGGCGGGGCCCTCGCCCATGCCGGGCCCACGCTGGATGCGGTCAAGAAGCGCGGCTACGTCCAGTGCGGCGTCTCGACCGGCATCCAGGGCTTCTCCGCGCCGGACAGCCAGGGAAACTGGCGCGGCCTGGACATCGACATGTGCCGCGCCATCGCCGCGGCGGTCTTCAACGACGCCAGCCGCTTCAAGGTCACGCCGCTGACCACCCAGGCGCGCTTCACCGCGCTGCAATCGGGCGAGGTCGACGTGCTGACCCGCAACGCCACCCCCACGCTGGCGCGCGACACCACGCTGGGCGTGATCGGCGTGGGCGTGAACTACTACGACAGCCAGGGGGTGATGGTCTCGCAGAAGCTGGGCGTCAAGCGCCTGCAGGAGCTCGACGGCGCGACCATCTGCGTGCAGCCGGGCACGGTCACCGAGCTGGACCTGGCCGACTGGTTCCGCGCCCATGCGCTGTCCTTCAAGCCGGTGGTGATCGACAAGTACGACGAGATCGTGCGCGCCTTCGCCGCCGGGCGCTGCGACGCCTTCACGTCCGACAAATCCCAGCTGGCCGCCTCGCGCATGACGCTGGAGCATCCCGAGGGCTACGTGATATTGGACGAGAACATCGCCAAGACCCCGCTCGGGCCCATGGTCCGGCACGGCGACGACGCCTGGTTCAACGTGGTGCGCTGGACGCTGAACGCCATGCTGGAAAGCGAGGAGTTCGGCATCGCTTCGGCCAACGTGGACGAGATGCTGAAAAGCGGCAACCCCAACGTGCAGCGCATCCTGGGCGTGACGCCGGGCATGGGCCGCAACCTGGGCGTGGACGACAAATGGGCCTACAGCATCGTCAAGCAGGTCGGCAACTACGGCGAAAGCTACGAGGCCAACCTGGGCATGGCCAGCCCCATGAAGCTGCCGCGCGGGCTCAACGCGCAGTGGCGCGACGGCGGGCTGATGTACGGCTGGCCGATACGCTGAGGCGCGGCCGGGCCGGCGCCGCTGCGCCGGGCCCGGCCGCGGGTTGCCGCCTATTCCGCCTTGGCCCCCGAGGCCTCGATCACCTTGGCGAACTTCGCCGTGTCCTCGGCGATGATCCGGGCGAAGTCCTCGGGCGACGTGCCCAGCGGCTGCGCGCCCACCTGCTCCATGCGCTCGCGCACCGCGGGATCGGCCAGCGCCGCCGCCACCGCCTCGTTCAGCGTGCGGATCACCCCGGGCGGCGTGCCGGCCGGCGCCAGGAAGCCGTACCAGGGGTTGACCTCCAGCATCGGGAAGCCCGCCTGCGCCACGGTGGGCACGTCCGGCAGCATGCCCGAGCGCTGGCCGGTGCTGACCGCCAGCGGCCGCAACGTGCCGGCGCGCACATGGCTCATGGTGGCCGGCATGTTGGCGAAGCTGAAGTCCAGGCGGCCCGCGATCAGGTCCACCAGCGCCTGCCCGTCGCCCTTGTACGGCACGTGCGCGCCTTCGAAGCCCAGGGTGCTCTTGAGCATTTCGCTGGCCAGGTGGCCCGAGGAGCCGACGCCTGCGGAGCCGTAGTTCAGGCTGCGGCCGGGGCGCGACTGCCCGTAGGCCTGCAGCTCGGACATCTGGCGCACCGGCGACTGCGCCGGCACCACCAGCACCAGCGGCACGGCCGCCACCAGGCTGACGGGCGCGAAGTCCTTGACCGCGTCGTAGGGCAGCGAGGCGTACAGCGACGGGTTGATCGAATGCGTGCCGTTGGTGGCCATCACCAGCGTGTAGCCGTCGGGCTCGGCGCGCGCGACGGCGGCCGTGCCGATGGCCCCGCCGCCGCCGGGCTGGTTGTGCACGACCACGGGCTGGCCCAGCTTCTCGCCCATCTTGTCGCCCAGCAGGCGGGCCAGCAGGTCGGTCGAGCCGCCGCCCACGTAGGGGACGATGACCCGTATGGGCTTTTCCGGAAAGGCCGCATGGGCCTGCCCCGCCGGGCCGCCCAGGCCCGCCATGGCGGCCACGGCCGCGAACAGCAATCTTCTCTTGATATCCATGATGACGCCGCGTTCGCCGCGCGAGCCGATACCGGCCCGACGGCTTCGCTCCCCTTGTGTGATTGATGGTTGAATGCCCGCCGCGACGGCGGGTCCGCTGCCGCCGCCCGGCGCCGGGCCTGGGCCTGGCGCCGGGCCTTCCCCCGCGACCGCCTCAGGCGGTCCGGCGGCCGGCCGAAGGCGCCAGGGCGCCGTCCGGCCTGGGGGATGTCCTGAAAAGCGAGCCCGCGCGCACGCCGCCCGTATCGATGCCCATCATCGCCAGCACGGCCCACAGCGACGCCTGGTTGGACGAGACCGCCGGCCGGCCGAAGGCCGCCTCGATCTCCTCCAGCTTCTCCAGCGTCAGCAGGTTGGTGCAGCTGACGAAGACCGCGTCGGCCGAGGCGATGGCGGCTCGGTGGCGCAGCAGCCGGTCCAGCACGTCCTGCGCGGACAGCGCGCGTATCGCCTCGCTGGTCTGGCATTCGAAGGCGTCCGAGCCCACGGTCTCGATGCCGTAGTGGGCCAGGAAGCTCTCCTCGTGCCGGGTGATGTCCCAGGGATAGGGCGTGAGGAGGAACACCTTGCGCGCGCCCGCCGCGCGCAGCGCCTCCACCACGGCGGTGGAAGTGGTGATCGCGGGGATGCCGACCTGCTGCGTGATGCGCTCGGCCACTTCCCCTTCCCGGCCGATGCCGGCCAGGAAGCTGCCGCTGGTGCAGCCGTAGAGGATGGCCTCGGGGTAGGCCTGGGCCAGGTCGTGGGCCGCGCGCCCGATCGAATCGGCCATGGCCAGCAGCGAATCCGCGCTGATGGCCGCGCCCGGCCGCGACAGCCGGTTGTGGTGCATGCACACGCCGGCCGGCACCAGGCGGGGCAGCTCCTGTTCGAGCGCAACATTGCCCGGCGGGGCGAGAACGCCGAATCGGCGGATGGTCGTCTGCATGTGTTTCCCCTTGTCGTCTGTCGTTCATGTGCGCCGCGGCATGCGGCGTCCTGCAATCAGCCCAGCTTATCGCACGCCCGCTTCAGCCGGGCGCAGCCTTCGCGCAGCAGCTCGATCGAGGCGGCGAAGGAAATCCGGAAGAACGGCGACACGCCGTAGGCCGCGCCCTGCAGCACGGCCAGGTTCTCCTCGTCCAGCAGGTAGAGGACGAAGTCCTCGTCGTTGCGGATGACCGCGCCCCTGGGCGTCTTGCGGCCGATCATCCCGGCGCAGGAAGGAAAGACGTAGAAGGCCCCTTCGGGCGCGTGGCAGGACAGGCCGTCGATCGCCCGCAGCAGCGACACCACTTCGTCGCGGCGCCGCTGGAAAATGGCCGCTCGCTCGGCGATGAAATCCTGCGGCCCGTTCAGCGCGGCGACCGCCGCGGCCTGGCCGATGGAGGAAGGGTTGGACGTGCTCTGCGACTGCAGCTTGGTCATCGCCTTGATCAGCTCGGCGGGGCCGCCGCCGTAGCCGATGCGCCATCCCGTCATGGCGTAGGCCTTGGACACGCCGTTGACCGTCAGGGTGCGCTCGCGCAGCGCCGGCTCGACCTGCGCCATGGTGTGGAAACTGCGGCCGTCGTACAGGATGTGCTCGTACATGTCGTCGGTCATCACCCAGACCTGTGGGTGGCGCATCAGCACCTCGGCCAGGCCGGCCAGCTCCTCGCGCGAGTAGACCGCGCCGCTGGGATTGTTGGGCGCGTTGAGCACCAGCCAGCGCGTGCGCGGCGTGATGGCGCGCTCCAGGTCGGCCGGCTGCAGCTTGAAGCCGTGCTCCGGCGCGCACGGGGCGAACACCGGCGTGCCGCCGGCCAGCGCGACGATGTCGGGGTAGGACACCCAGTAGGGCGCGGGCACGATGACTTCGTGGCCTTCCTGCACGGTGCACATCAGGGCGTTGAAGATGACCTGCTTGCCGCCCGTGCCGGCGATCACCTCGCCGTTGCCGTATTCCAGGCCGTTCTCGCGCCGGAACTTGGCGACGATGGCGGCCTTGAGCTCGGGCGTGCCGCCCACGTCGGTGTACTTGGTGCGGGATGCGGCCATGGCGCGGGCCGCGGCCTCGACCACGTGTCCGGGCGTGTCGAAGTCCGGCTCGCCCGCGGTCAGGCCGACGATGTCCCGGCCGGCGGCGCGCAGCTCGCGGGCGCGCTGCCCGGCCATGGAGCTGGGCGAAGGCTTGATGCGGTTGATCCGGTCGGCAATCAATGACATGGCGTGGCGTATCCGTGCTGGCTGTATTGGGGGTCGATCGCGCCCGGCCTGCGGGCCGCGGCGCCTGCCGCCGCGATCGCTGTTATGTCCGGGAAAATTCTAGAGACCCGCTTTTTTCTCGACAAATTATTAGTTTTTGTCGATTATTCGGTTTGACCGAAAGATCGCCCGCACGGGCATGTCCTCCCCATGAACCGCAACGTTTCCCTCCGGCACCTGCGCTGCTTCGTCGCGGTGGCCGAGGCCGGCTCCTTCACGGTGGCGGCCTCGCGGCTGTTCCTGACGCAGTCCTCGCTGACGGCCACCATCCAGCAGTTCGAGGAAGCCGTCGGCCTGAAGCTGTTCGACCGCACCACCCGCCACGTGGCCATGACGCACGAGGCCGAGCGCTTCAAGGCCGAGGCCGACCGCATCCTGAGCCAGTTCGACAACGCCATCGGCGACCTGGAAGCCTTTTCCCAGGGCCGCCAGGGCCGCATCCGCGTGGCCGCCGCGGCCTCGGTGATCGAGCATTTCCTGGCCGACGCCATGAGCGCCTTCCGCCAGGCCTACCCCAACATCAGCGTGTCCATGCGCGACGCGCCCGCGCAGCTGGTCGAAAGCAAGCTGCTGACCGGCGAGATCGACTTCGCCATCACCAGCCGGCACAAGGGCCTGGACGAGCTGGCCTACACGCCGCTGTTCAGCGACCGCTATGGCGTGGTGTGCGCGCACGACCATCCGCTGGCCCGCGTCAGGCGGCGGCTGCGCTGGTCGGACCTCGATCCGCGCGAGTTCATCGGCTTTAGCGCCGATACGGGCATCAGCACCTTCCTGCGCGGCCTGGAGCCGGCGCGCCACCTGTTCGACGCGCTGCAGGACGAGGTGTCGAGCACCACGTCCCTGTCGCCGCTGCTGCGCATAGGCGGGCGCTACGCCATCCTGCCGGCGCTGTCGGCCAATACGCGCGACTTCTCCGAGTTCGCCTTCCGCGAGCTCGTCCAGCCCGGGCTGGAGCGCGAGATCTGCCTGATCACGCGGCGGCTGCGCTCGCTCTCGCCCAGTTCCGAGAAATTCCTGGAGTTCCTGCAGCGCACGATCGCCGGCAAGGCGCTGCCGCCGGGCGTGTCGGTGCTCGGCGAGCGGCCCGCGGGCCGGGCCGCGCGCGGACGCGACACGGCCCGCAAGCCGGCCCGGACCGCCAGGGCGGCGGCAACCCGGCCGGCCCGCTGAAAGCCGCGGGGCGACCGGGCCGGCCCCGCTCGCAGCGGGCCGCGGCCGTCCTCAGTCGGCCTTGATGCCGGCCTCGTCGATCACCTTCTTCCACTTGACCGATTCGGTGCGCATCAGCTCGGCCAGGCGCTCGGGCGGGCCGGCGGCGATCTCGAAGCCCAGGTCGACGATCTTGGCGCGCGTGGCCGGGTCTTCCAGCGCCTCGTTGAAGGCCTTGTTCAGTTTCCGGACGACGTCGTCCGGCGTGCCCGCCGGCGCCAGGAAGCCGTACCAGCCGATCAGCTCGAAGCCCGGCACGGTCTCGGCCACGGTGGGCAGGTCGGGATAGCTCGGCAGGCGCTCGGCCGTGGTCACCGCCAGGGCCCGCAGCTGGCCGCTCTTCACCAGCGGCATGGACTCCGGCAGGATGGCGACCATATAGTCGGTCTGCCCGCCGACCAGGTCGGTCAAGGCCGGCGCGCCGCCCTTGTAGGGGATGTGCGCGGCGTTGGTGCCGGTCATGCGCTTGTACAGCTCGCCGCCCAGGTGCGAGGGCGTGCCGCTGCCGGCCGAGGCGTAGTTGGCCTTGGGGCCCGTCTTGAGCCAGGCGGTCAGGTCGGACATGGTCTTGGCCGGCGAGTTGGCCGGCACCACCACGATGCTGGGCAGCATGGTCGCCAGCACGATGGGCGCGAAGTCCTTCTGCGGCTGGTAAGGCAGATTGGCGTACAGGCTTTCGTTCACCGACAGCGCCGTGGACGTCCCCAGGAACAGGGTGTAGCCGTCGGGCGCGGACTTGGCGACGAAGGACGCGCCGATGCTGCTGCTGGCGCCGGGCCGGTTCTCGACGATGACGGACTGGCCCAGGCTCTCGCCTATCTTCTGGCCCAGCACGCGGCCCAGCACGTCGGTGGAGCCGCCCGCCGGATAGGGCACGACGATGCGTATGGGCTGGCTGGGATAATCGGCCGCCCCGGCGGGCGCGGCCGCCAGGGCGAGACAGTGCGCGGCCGCCGCCGCGCAGGCCCGGATGATGTGTCGCTTCATTTTTTCCCCTTGCTTGGATGAATGTGCTCTGGGCACGAGAAGGCGCGGCCGCTGGCCGCGCCGGAAAGAAACTAGGAAGGCACGACGTAGCCCTGGGCGAGGTCGCGGTCCAGCCGCTGGGCGGCCCGCGCGGCCGCCGGCCCGTAGCCGCCCCCGCCGGGCGTGCGCAGCACGACCTCGTCGCCCGGATTCAGGACGTGCGGCCGGCGGCTGTCCACCGGCTCGCCGTTGATCAGCACCGCGCCCAGCGCGCCCGGGCCGCCGCCGCGCAGGCCCGGCGCGGCCTCCTTCAGCCGCTCGGTCAGGAAGACGATGGCCAGCGGGCTGTCGTGCACGCTGGTGAAACGGATCTCCTCGCCCAGCCCGCCGCGGAACTCGCCCTCGCCGCCCGAGCCGGGCCGCAGCGCCTTGCAGCCGAAGAACAGCGGCGCCTCGCGCTCGGCGATCTCGACCGGCGTGGCGGAAATGTTGCTCGGCCAGGACATGACCGAGGCGCCGTCCTTGGCCGCGGTGCCGCCCATGCCGCCGTTGAAGAACAGCACCGTGGCGAAGGGCTTGCCGTCGGCGCGGGTGCCGCTCAGGTTGGCGATCCACAGCGGCGAGCCGACGCCGGCCATGACCCGCTCGGGCAGTACCTCGCGCAGCGCGCCGAATATCGTCGTGGGCACGTAGTGCCCGGTGCAGGCGCGCCCGCCCACCGGCGCCGGGAAGCGCGGGTTGAGCAGGCTGCCCTCGGGCGCGACCGCCCGTATCGGCCGGAACAGCCCGTCGTTGTTGGGCAGGTCCGGCAGCAGCAGGCACTTGATCGCGTACGCCGTCATGGCCGAGGTATAGGCCAGCACGCAGTTGATGCCGCGCGGCTGCTGCGGCGAGGTGCCGGTGAAGTCGCACACGATCTCGCCGCCGGCGATGCGCACCGTCACCGCGTAGCGGAAGCGCTCCTCGAAGCCGTCGGTCTGCATCTCGTAGGCGTATTCGCCCTCGGGCAGCCGGGCGATCGCCTGGCGCATGGCGTTCTCGCTGCGATCGAACAGCGCCTGCGCCAGGTCGTCCACGCCGGCCAGGCCGTATTCGCGCAGGATGTCGTCCAGGCGGTCGCCGATCAGCTCCACCGCGGCCACTTGCGACCAGATATCGCCCACGGTCTGGTCGGGCGTGCGCACGTTGGTGCGGATCAGCGACAGCAGCGTCTCGTCGGCCTGGCCCTCGGCCAGCAGGCGCATCAGCGGGATGTGGAAGCCTTCCTCGAACAGTTCGCGCGTATCGACCGAGCGGATCTTGCCGCCGATGTCGGGCACGTGCGCGGCCGTCGCG
>Ga0182746_1001178_pt1 | contig 26017 bp, 18 predicted proteins | sample eDN3rd30CBELigOP_FD_128881 | JGI IMG/M metagenome (GOLD analysis project Ga0182746, IMG submission 128881) | Enriched Organic Plus compost microbial communities from Emeryville, California, USA - eDNA 3rd pass 30_C BE-Lig OP (version 2) (version 2) ... | reverse complement strand
TTTCAAAACCAGGATATTGACAAAAATCACTGCAATGACAATTATTCAGTACATCAACAAAAATATATTCAACAGAAACATCAACAATCTAAAAATTAGCATCATTTAAAATGCACAACGGGTGTACTTTTTATTATATTTGTATCATGGAAACAGTAAACTATACAGATTTTCGTTCGAATTTGAAACATTGGTTTGATAAGGTGGTCAATGATGTGAGCGATATTATTATCAAGCGCAAAGATGGAAAAGATCTTGTGTTGGTCTCATTGGATGAGTATAATTCGTTAAAAGAAACCTCGTATTTGTTGACAGGAAAAAACCGAGATATCTTGTTGAATTCTATCAAAGAGCTCGAAGCAGGTGAAGGTGTCCAAAAAGATCTGATTGAATAGATGAAATTAATTTGGTCTACTACTTCGTGGGAAGATTATCTCTATTGGCAAAAAGTCGACAAGAAGATGGTGCAACGAATTAATGAACTTATTAAGAGTTGTATGCGTACGCCTTTTGAAGGTATAGGTAAACCCGAAGCATTGAAAGGCGACCTGCAAGGCTATTGGTCGAGACGTATCACGTCAGAACATCGATTGGTTTACAAATACGATACGGAAGGAATATGGATAGCGGCCTGCCGCTATCATTATGGAAAATAAAGGGAGCTATCCGGCGTGTGCTTGAGGTTATAAATTAGAGACCTGATGGATTTTAAAACCCGCCAGGTCTTTTTCAGTTAAAAGGGGGCATCATCAGGCATATCATTCATGCGGGAAGGCATGGTGATACCCCCACCACCGAAATCATCAAAAGAGGATGAAGGAGCGATTGCAGAGCCGCCAAATGGAGAGTCGCCCGAAAATGAATCGCCCATACCGGCAAATTCATCTTCCAGATCGACGAATTTGACATACTTACCGATAAACCGCAAAGGTACAATACCTGTTTCGCCGTTACGGTGCTTAGCGATGATGACTTCACCGACTCCGGCGGTAGGTCTTCCTTCTTCGTCTTCTGTAAGACCATAATATTCCGGACGGTATAAGAAGAGTACCATATCGGCATCCTGCTCGATAGAGCCTGATTCACGCAAATCGGATAGCATGGGTCGCTTGCTGTTGCCGGGGCGGGACTCTACGGCACGACTCAATTGGGATAAAGCCAGTACAGGTATATTCAGTTCCTTGGCCACGGATTTCAATGCCCGGGATATGCTGCCGATTTCCTGTTCACGGTTTCCTCCACCTTTGCCGTCTGCTTTGCCCTGCATCAACTGTAGATAATCGACGATGACCATCTGTATATCGTGCTGTGCCTTGAGGCGCCTACATTTCGCCCGGAATTCAAACACGTTGAGTGCGGGAGTGTCGTCTATGATGAGGGGCGCTTCGGTCAGCCGGCCTATCCGGGAGTGTAGCTGCTGCCATTCGTGATCGGCCAGATTTCCTTTTTTCAGTTTCTCCTGCTCGATTTCGGTCTCACCGGCAATGAGACGGTTGACCAACTGTACGGAAGACATCTCCAGAGAGAATACAGCTACTGGTTTTTCGTGGTCCACGGCGGCATTGCGAGCTACGGACAGGACGAAGGCTGTCTTACCCATGGCGGGGCGGGCCGCGATGATAACCAGATCTGAAGGTTGCCATCCCGATGTCATACGGTCCAATGCGGTCAGGCCCGATGGTATTCCCGTGAGTCCGTCGGTGCGGTCGCGGAGCATTTCCAGATTATTGATGGCTTCGCGCATGATGTCGTCCATCTTGCGGGAGTCGCGCCTCAGGTTGTTCTGTGCAATGTCAAAGAGACTTTTTTCGGCATGATCCAATAAGTCGAAGATGTCGCTTGTCTCGTCATATGAAGCATTGATGATCTCGGTGGATACCTTGATCAGTTCACGCTGTATATATTTCTGCGAAATAATACGGGCATGGTATTCGATATTGGCGGCTGATACGACGCGATCCGTCAGCTGCGTGATATAATAGGCTCCACCGACCATTTCCAATGCTCCCATTTGACGCAATTCAGCCGTGACGGTCAATAGGTCGATTGGCATCGTCTTTTGGAACAGGCTGTAGATGGCTTCAAAAATTTTTTGGTGTGCTTCTTTATAAAAAGATTCGGGTTTCAAGATGTCGATGACCTCACTGAGTGCATTTTTTTCTAGCATGAGAGCTCCCAATACGGCCTCTTCAAGGTCGACGGCTTGTGGAGGTATCTTCCCCAGACCAGATACAAGATTGTTGAGACTGGTTCTTTTTCTGTTGAAATTACCTCTACCGATATTGGGCGATTGACCTGAAAGTTCTTGATCCATTACTATAAAAAAATTCCGCGATTAAATCCTTAAAAAAATTGATTCTGGCATGACCTCAATCATGACGAAACAAATGTAAAGAAAATAGCTCTTCGAAAGTGGATAATTTGTAAACATCGCTTTATATTTGTTCAAACACCTGTCCTTGTTCCTTTGCAAAATCGTCGTTCGATTTCCACAAAGGCTGTTGAAAAAATGTTAACTGTATTTAAAACGGGTTAATAATCAAAAAGTTGTGAGGATGTGGATAACTTTGTACGATGTGAATATCTATTCTGTTTTGCAAAGTGAAGCGTTCAAATAAGTTGGGTTGTGTTAAGATTTCATTATCAATGTATTAACATTGTTTTAAGAAAATAATAAATCAATCGGGTTGGTATTATAGTCTATAATGATATTTGAAAGGGAGGTATAATCTATACGGTTCTATCTTTTAGCGACCGCACCACCTTTCCGTCCTCGCCGGCGGACGGCCTCGTGACTTTTGAAGCCCAAAAGTCACCAAAAGGCTTGTCCATTTCAAGGCATCCTGTCGCACATCTCCTGGCTCAATAGCCCTGCAACTGCTGCCTTTGGTTTTGTTTCCCTAGGGCCATTGCGCACCAATCTCTCAACAAAACTGAACGAAGCTAGGGGCATCCCACCATACAGCCTCCCGTTGCAGGGCTATTTCTTCCGATGCTGATGAAATGGACGAGCGATATCTAATACGGATTCGCCTTACTTGCATATCAGTGCGTTATATGCAGAAAGAAAATATCCGTTGTAGAACGCATCCCGTCCAATCACAAGTGGTGGCAGACGACAGCAGGTATCGGGGCTGTGGAATGGACAAGGCCTAGGGGATATTTCCGGAGCCTAGGATGGGGCTTCGGAATTCTTCCCAGCCTTGACGGTATCTGCTGTCGTGAGGGTAGGCCTGTGCGACAGACCACATTGATTGGACACAGCACCTTGGTCCTTGGGTGCATTCCAAGGACTAGGCCTCCGCGGCTATTGAGCGGTATGAAAGTGATAAAGAAAAACCTCCCTTTAATTTTTCAAAAAAATCAAAATCTGAAAATGAGACTAGAAATAAGAAATACAAGATGTATTAACTTTTTCCTCTTTTTAATTATTATCTTACCTTTGTCGTATGTCGAATGAAGCGTCAACATTAAAACCTTATAAGTCCAAAGCGGGCGGTAAAAAAGAGCAGGTCTCGGAGATGTTTGACAACATTTCTCCCAAGTATGATTTGTTGAATCGTATCATGACCATGCGTATAGATATTATCTGGCGCAAAAAGGCCATCAAGCTCTTGAAATCTACCCAGCCACAGTATATACTTGACGTGGCGACTGGCACAGGGGATTTTGCAATCGAATCGCTTCGTATTCTTCAGCCGTATAAGATCGTTGGAGTGGATATTTCGGCAGGTATGTTGGAAATTGCTCGTGAAAAGATAAAAAAAGAGCAGTTGGAAGGACGATTTGAAGTACAGTTGGGAGACTCCGAAAACCTACAATTTGCCGACAATACATTTGATGCCGTGACTGTAGCTTTTGGTGTACGCAATTTTGAGAATCTTGAACAAGGGTTGGCCGAGATTCGGCGAGTTTTGAAACCAGGGGGCAAGGCTATCATACTTGAGCTCTCCAACCCAAAGACTTTTCCGATCAAGCAGTTATTCCATCTTTACTTTCATAGGATCGTACCTTTTATCGGAAGGTTTATTTCCAAGGATTCCAGTGCGTATTCTTATCTGCCCGAGTCTGTGTCCAAGTTTCCGGATGGTCAACGTTTTGCGTCCGTAACGGAAAAAGTGGGATTTGAAACGACACGCGTCATGCCGCAGACCTTTGGGTTCTGTACGATTTATGAAGCCACGAAATGAAACCGGTATGATCCGGAAGTTGGCGGATCATAGCGAAGATGATTAAACCATGACACCTGCCTGCGTTAGGCAGGCTTCATTGCCGTAATAGACAATTTATGTGAATGAAAAAGATTATATTAAGTATATTTTTATGCACGGTTCTGGGTATGACCTATGGACAACGGATTTCGTTGCCATTTTCTTCGCAATACGATGAGGAAGCACCTATACTGATCGGTCTGCAATATAGCTATGTCCACCAGACGTATCAGCTCAGTCTGAAGAAAGATTGGCAAAGTGCCGAGATACCCTATCAGAGCACTCAGCTGAATATAAAAAGTATACATACCCAAGCGGCGCATAATTTTGCGGTGGCTATTCCTGTAGATATCCGGGTAGATCAACACTGGTATTTCACGTTCAACCCGACTTTTCAATTTATTAACAATTCGGGCATCGCGTACACAGGAGAGAATAAGGAACGTTTGATAAGAAAGTCGAGACATGAATCGAATTCAGACAAAGGTGCGAATTTCAATTCATTTGAATTTCCTTTTTCGATCAAATTCCGCTCGGATGAGAAGATATTGAAAAACAATTTACACCGGTATCGGGGCTATATGATCGGAGGGGCACGGATTTCACGTTTCATTGGTATTGATAAAGATTATAGCTTATTGATCAAGGAACGTCAAGGTTCACCTGATAATATTGCACAGTCTTTGATATTACACCCTAGCTATTTATCGTGGGAGGTAGGTATCGGAGCAGATATTTTCTTTCCTTATTTCAAAATGTCACCCGAGATCAAGTTTAACCAGAGTTTTGGATCGGTCTTGAATCATAGCCACGAACTTGCTAGGGATAATAAATTTATGGCGCCGTTGGAAAAAGGGTTGATCAGGAATATCTATGTGAGTTTAATATTTCAATAAGATGATACGTACCGTATTGATTACAGGGGCAAGTTCGGGCATAGGTGCTGCCTGTGCCGAAGTACTTGCCGCAGAAGGCAGATACAGATTGTTATTATGTGCCAGACGGTTAGATAGACTGGAAGAAGTTAAGAAACGTATAGGACAGGTCTATCCCAATTGTGAAATTCATCTGTTTGCATTGGATGTGCGTGATGAGGCCGCTGTCTCATCAGTATTGTCGGCTTTGCCTGCTGCATGGCAGGATGTGGATGTACTCATCAACAATGCCGGTTTGAGCCAGGGATTGGATAATATTGCAGAGGGGGATATAGGCGATTGGGACAGAATGATCGACACGAATGTCAAAGGTTTGCTGTATGTGACCAAGGCTGCATTGCCGATGTTAAAAAGGAGTAGACAGGCACACATCATCAATATCGGTTCTATTGCAGGGAAGGAAGTCTACCCGAAGGGCAATGTGTACTGTGCTACCAAGCATGCTGTAGATGCGCTCAATAAAGCAATGCGTATAGACCTTTTGCCTTTTGGAATCAAGGTGACGGCCATTAATCCCGGCATGGTAGAGACTGAGTTTTCGGAAATCCGTTTTAAAGGGGATAAGGAGAGGGCCAAAGAGGTGTACCAGGGACTGACTCCATTGAATGGATACGATATTGCAGAGATCATCAGCTTTGTCCTGTCCAGGCCAGCTCATGTAAACATCAATGATCTGCTGGTCATGCCGACGGCACAGGCAAACGGTACGATCGTACATAGGGAATAATAGCATAGCGCACGCGTGCCGTGTGTGCTTGATAGTCATGGGCACACGCGGCATGCGTGCGCCATCGTAAAGATCAAATATTTGTAAGTATGAGTTTAGAACAGAAAATAAACCAAGACATCAAAGCGGCCATGATCGCGAAGGATAATACAAGGCTTCGTGGCTTGAGGGCCATCAAGGCTGCTATTCTACTGGCCAAAACCGAAAAAGCAGGTATAGATGAACTGACATCCGATGCCGAGATCAAAGTTTTGCAAAAATTGGTCAAGCAACGTAAGGAATCAGCGGAGATATACAAAACTCAAGGCCGAGACGATCTGTACCAGATCGAGGTAGAAGAACAAGAGGTGATCGAGGGTTTTTTACCCAAGCAGCTTGACAGAGCGGAGATCGAGCGTGTCGTTAAAAGCATTATTGCCGAGACCGGAGCTAGTGGTATGAAGGATATGGGCAAAGTCATGGGCTTGGCTAATCAAAAATTGGCCGGACAGGCTGATGGGAAGACGATTTCGGAAATAATTAAGACGTCTTTATCGCAGTAGGGGCAAAAAATCTTTTGCCCCTACCCATACAATCTACTGCGTACTTTCTTTCGTTCGACTACCATATACTTTGTCTCTCTCGAAAGTCTTGATATGACGGTCTTTTTTCACCTCGTATATATCGTCGATCGTGATGAGTATGCCTGTTTCTTCTACTTCACCAAACTCGTCATTCATCGCCGTGCCGAAGGTCATCATCGTCGGAGAGAGATTCATGTAGGTATTGATCAGCGGAGGAATGTTTTCGCCCAATTCCCGTACTCTTTTGTTCAATATTTTATAGCCTTCTTTATAATCCAGCCCGTCGAATATGCCTTCAAAGGCTGAAATGTCTGTTTTATAGCCTAAAAATAGGTTGTCTAGAGGCTTGAGTAGTTTCTTGCGGTCAGGAAAATAATACTCCATGAAATAGATGAGCAGATCCCGTGCTTCGGCATTGAACCTGGGGTACATGGTCACCTTGCCAAAGAGGTACTTGATATCTGGATTGAGTACGACCAATGCTCCCAATCCATCCCATAGATTGTCCAATGAAAATAAGCCCTTCCGATTGTCTACTGATGGCTGATAACGGGGCTGTACCCACGAACGACCAAGCTCAATGGAATAAGGTAGGTATTGATTCTTAAATTCTTCGGAAAAATCAAAGTAATGGGATGTAGATAGGTGGATATTTCCCTCTCTATCTATCGCATCGTTGCACCGGATCACTCGATAGCCTGCGATGATTTCCTCGTCTTCGGGATTCCATGCGATCAGTTGATCATAATTGTGTTCGCAGGTATCGTTTTCATCGATATCCAACGCCAAGCCCGTTCCGCCACCTGCACCACGGAACGTCAGTTCGCGTAGTCTGCCGATTTCCCGCATGATATGGGGTGCTGTATGGTAATTGACCAAATAGACCTCATTATTCCCATTGTTGGTATATCGCAAAAAAGCCTCTTTTGTCAATTCGGCTTTTATCAAGTCTCTTTCTACTGGAGCTATAATTTCTTCCATATGTTTTGCTACTTCATGGTATAAACGATCTTCTTCACTTCCTCGGCCCATTGTTTTTCGCTTTTTGAGCTATCAAAATACGAATAAGAAATTTCTTTACCAATTTTAATTGTAACTCGTTGATTTCTTTGCTTAAAAAATTCATCCGCCAGATACAGCATCTCCAGATTGAACTTTAAGCCAAGTTTGTTTCTCCAATTGGCGAGGTTGTAAAAAAAGTTTGAATTGCGTCCTTCTATATAGACAGGAACGATATTTTTTTTATATTTCTTTGCTTTGGAAATAAAACTTTTTTTCCAATCAAGATCTGTGATCTGTCCGTGTGTCTTGCGGGAGACTAGACCTGCCGGAAAGACCAGCAGTGCGTGGTCTGCGGCATAAGCCTCCTCTATAGCTGCTATAGCCGACTTGTTTTGCCCACCGATCTTGTTGACACCTACAAACAATGGTTCGAGATTACCGATATTCAGCAAGATGTCGTTGACCAGAAACTTGACGTCCCTGCGGTGCCTACCGATAGCGTGCATGAAAGCTATACCATCTAAGCCACCCAATGGATGATTGGAGGCAAAGATGACACTCTCCTGCAAGGGAATGTTTTCCTGTCCTTCCAGTACCACGTCTACATTCAGATCTTTGATCAATGCATCGACAAAATCCAAGCCCTGTAGATGCCGAAACCTGTACATGATGTCATTGACCTCATCCTCATGTATGGTTTTTTGCAAATACGAAACTAAAAACGAAGGTATCCATTTGGCTAGCTTAGGACTTTTTTGCCTAATGATTTGCTTGACTTCTATAAATTTCTTCTGTTCTCCCGACATAAATAATGATTGCTCACCCTAGCGGACATCCACTTCTTTTCGCCCTGTTTATTTTAATCGAGTGTAAAAGTATAAAAAAAATCAATCAAAGACTTCCGAAGTTTCAAAAACTTCGGAAGCTTCCGCTTCTTTAATAAACTTACTAAGGTAACAACTTTTTTATTTTTTGGATATATATTAAACGATTTTTCATATTTATTGTCTTAATTTGTAAAAGCTACTATGTTTGTCGGACAGTACATATCAACAGACTACCAAATTCTCCCCACGGACGATATACATTATGTCTTGGAAAGAATGGACGAATTCCATTGTAATCATTTGCCCGTAGTGAATCAAAAGGTATATCAAGGGTTGATATCGCAGGAAGTCCTGTTGGAACAAGACGATCCTAATCTTGCGATAGAGACCATTTCTCATAAATTCAATCATGTGTACTTGTTTGATTATCAACATATATACGATGCTTTGCAACTGATGTCCTCACAAGACTATGGTGTATTGCCTGTATTGGACAAACAATATGAATACCTTGGTGTCTTGACTAAGCAAGATATACTCGTGGCATTGAATGAACTCTTGGGACAGGAAGAGGGGGCAATCATCGTCCTTGAGCTGGGTATACGTGACAATGCTTTGTCCCACATTGCCCGTATCATCGAATCGGAGAATGTTGGTATCTTAAATACCTCCATACATCATATGCGTGATTCGGATAAGCTAGAAATGATCATCAAGGTCAATAAGACGAATGTAGCACCTGTGGTATCCTCCCTTTGGCGAAACGATTATGTCGTGAAGGCCACCTTTGGAGATGGAAGTGACCAGTCCGATATACAGAATAGATACGAACTTTTGATGAATTATTTAGATATCTGACCATTTCTTTGCATTTTTGCTTGGGAATACTGTATCTAAAAGAATGAAACCAGCACGTATAGCTATATATGGCCGATTTTTCAACACTTCGGTCAATCCTTTTGTCGAAAATTTGTTTGCATACCTTCGGAGCAAGGGTATTGAGGTTTGTATCCATCAAGAGTTTTATGAATTCTTGAAGTCTGCAGGACCATGTCCTATAGATCTGCCTACTTTTCGTTCGTACGAAGATTTTCCCAAAGATGTAGATTTTATGCTGAGTCTCGGTGGCGATGGCACGATGTTGTCGGCTGTTTCCATTGTTCGGGATTCGAATATACCCATTGCAGGGATCAACTTTGGCCGTCTCGGCTTTCTGGCCAATATTCCCAAGACTGAAATCCGCCAAGCATTGGAACAAATTTTTGAAGGCAAGTACCATATCCAGAAGCGGGCTCTACTGACTGTAGAAGCCGATGATAGAACTTTATTTCACGGCGAAAATTTTGCGTTGAATGATATTACTGTCTTCCGGTTTGATTCCTCTTCAATGATCACGATAGACGCTAGGCTGAATGGTGAACTGCTCAATTCGTATTGGTCAGATGGATTGATCATCGCTACTCCTACGGGGTCTACCGCCTATTCGTTGAGTTGTGGCGGACCTATTATCATGCCTGGGAGTGGCAATTTTGTCATTACCCCCATATCTCCACACAATCTCAATGTAAGACCATTGGTCGTCTCGTCGGATATGCACTTAGAACTAACCATTGAAAGCAGGAGTGAGAAATTTATCCTAAGTTGTGATTCCAGAAGCGAAGCATTGCCGACTTCTACGCGGCTACTGATCAAAAGAGCCCCATTTACGATCAACCTGATCCGTTTGGAAGGTGATGGTTATTTTAAGACTTTGCGGGAAAAATTATTGTGGGGAATAGATGTGCGTAATTATTAATTTTCTCGGTTCAGTTTCGATATTGATATTTGAGCAGATAAGTTTTTCGATAGCTGAAAAAATACCATAATCTGTAGGGGACTCCCTTTCATGAAAAGCTAGTATAACTTCTACATTTAACAAAATTTAAAACTAAACAATTCTGTTAAAAACCATATATTTACGCCAAATTTCGTAAAAATTGATTAAAAGTCTGTTTTCAATAGTATCTCTTACGTTTTTCTTATTGTTGGGGAATGTTTCCGCCCAGCAGTATGAATTGGGTGTTTCCGGTGTCGCGACGGGTTATATGGGCGACCTTAACCCCGTGAATCCGCTATATTACAAAAATATGGGAGGGGGACTATTTGTCAAGTACAATCTGAATCCGACATGGGGAATACGTGCATCGCTCAATTATCTGCCCCTGTATGCCAATGATGCAGATTTTTCGGCTCAGCACCAAAAAGAAAGAAAATTGTTGTTCAACAATGATCTGAAAGAGCTGTCTGTCACGGCAGATTTCAATTTTTTTAAGTTTATTGCCGGCAGGGCAACGAATAGGAATACACCTTATCTGATGGCAGGATTGGCTTTGATACATCATAGCCCGTATGTGTACTCCAATGATCAAAAGATCCATTTAAATAATCACCCTCTTGAGATTGATGACAAGGACGCCTATGTGTCTTACTCCAAATGGGCATTGAGTATTCCTGTCGGCGTAGGTTTCAAACACAATATCTCCGGGCCATGGACTATCGGTGCGGAAGTTAATTACAGAACAGTTCTTTCGGATCATATAGACAATGTAAGCCAATATTATCGGTATGAAACAAGCCGATTGCCCGATGCGTGGGCATACATGGCAGACCCGAACGGGCAGCTGGATATGAAAGGGGGGACATCCCGTGGAAACGGCAAGAATATGGATGGCTATATGACGGCAGGCATCACGTTGACCTATACGATCATCAGCAAAAAGTGCTATTGGTGGAAATAATATTTGGTGTTGTATAGAGGGGAGTTTGGATAATGACATATAAAGAAAAAATAGATAATTCTAATTTGCCAAAGCATATCGCTGTCATCATGGATGGCAATGGCCGTTGGGCCAAAGGATTGGGAAAGTTGCGGATCTTTGGTCATCAGAACGGTGTAAAGGCTGTTCGCGAGACATTGGAAGGAACGATAGAACTGGGTATACCTTATCTTACGCTCTATGCTTTTTCATCGGAGAACTGGCATCGGCCACAGAAAGAAGTGCAGGCGCTCATGGAGTTATTGGTCAGTTCGTTGACAAAAGAACTTCCTTTGTTCCACAAGCACAATATCCGCTTGAATGCCATTGGGCAATTGGAGGATCTTCCTGTTGATTGTCAAAAAGCCCTGTCACAAACCATGGATGCTACCCGTGACCACACGCGATGTACTTTGACGCTGGCATTGAGTTATGGTTCGCGCAAGGAGATCTTACACGCTACCAAAACCATTGCCCAAGAGATTCAAAACGGACAATTGGATATAGCAGATATAACAGAAGAAAAGTTTGCCAAACGATTGTATACGCATGATATCCCTGATCCGGACTTGATGATACGCACGAGTGGGGAATACCGTATCAGCAATTACCTGCTGTGGCAATTGGCTTATGCCGAATTGTGGTTTACGGACAAAATGTGGCCCGAATTTACAAGGGAAGATCTATTTCTGGCAGTCCTTGACTACCAAAAGAGGGAAAGAAGGTTTGGTAAGACCAGCGAATGATGAGGTTAACGTGTTGTTGTATAGGGTTTTGTGTGTTTTTTCTATTTAACAAAAATTAACAAGAGTTTGATGTACTTTAGCATCCATAATAAAGAGTAAATGAAGCAAATATATATTCTGACGACGGTATTTTTTTTAATGATAGGTACAAGCGGTTTTTCGCAGATCAGGAACCGTGGTCCCATTAATCTTTCCGATCCAAATGAAATCAATTATTTACAGCCTAAAGATTACAATATCGCTGAAGTCACCATCGTAGGTGCACAAAATCTGGATACGGAAGTATTGATGACGATCTCCAATCTTACCGTAGGAAATTATATTGAGGTACCCAGTGAGGCAACGGCAAATGTCATCAAGAGTCTGATGGGACTCAATCTTTTTGAAGATGTACAACTTTGGGCCAAGCGTATCGAGGGGGAGAAGATTTTCCTTGAAATAAGAGTACAGGAGCGTCCGCGCTTGACCCGTATCGATATCAATGGACTGAGCAAATCGCAAACGGAAGATGTCAAGAAAAAGTTGAATGAAGGATCGGGTCGCATTGTGAATGAGAATCTGATGCAATCTACAAAGGCTACGATCAAACGGTTTTTGAGGGAAAAATCATATTTGTACCCAGACATCAAAATAACGACACATAAGGATTCTGCGCAGCCCAATAATGAAATCGTGCAGGTAGATGTAGAAAAAAACAAGAAAATAAAGGTCAGAAAGGTCAATTTTACCGGAAATGAAGTTTTTAGTGAGGCACAGTTGACCAAGTTTTTGAAAGGTGTAAAGCCCCGCAAATGGTATAGGATATTTGGTCCCGGCAAATTCAAGGATGACAAATACAAAGAAGCCAAAGAGAAATTGGTAGCCAAGATGCAGGATAAAGGGTACCGTGATGCCCAGATTTTGTCAGACAGCATCTATCGCTATGATGACAATGAAGTAGCCATTGCTTTCAAGATATACGAAGGCCCTAGGTACTATGTCGGAAATATAGACTGGGTGGGGAATACGAGGTATAAGGATTCCATATTGAATATATTGTTGGGTATTGAAAAAGGGGATGTGTACAGTGAAGAAAAACTGCATACCAAATTGATGGGACCAACCCGAAACAGTGACGATGTCAGTGCGCTATATCAAAACGATGGATATCTGACCTTTAGCATCAATCCGATCATCAAAAAGATCTATAACGATACGATCGATGTAGAGATTCAGGTCAGTGAAGGAAAACAGTACACGATCAATAATGTCATCGTCCGAGGGAACGATGTCACCAACGACCGTGTGGTCTTGCGTTCTATCTATACCAAGCCGGGGCAAAAATATTCCCGCGAAGCTATTATGCGAAGTATACGCGAAATTTCCCAACTGGGTATGTTTGATGAGCAAAAGATTACACCAGATATCCCGCAATCATCGATGAACCATGAGGAAGGTATGACAGATATTGTTTTTAATGTCGTCGAAAAACCATCCGACCAAGTCGAACTTTCGGGAGGATATGGTGCTGGACAGATCATCGGTACGTTGGGATTGACATTCAATAATTTTTCGACGAGTAATCTATTCAAAAAAGATGCATGGAAACCCTTGCCACGTGGCGATGGTCAGAAATTGAGTGTACGGGGGCAGACATCGGGCAAAAGATACCAGTCTTATAGCTTCTCCTTTTCGGAACCTTGGTTAGGCGGAAAGAAACCGATTTATTTTGGATTGAGTGCCTATACCTCCAACTCTTCGTATGGCGGATTCAATTATTATACCGGAGAGCAGATGGTCGCGGATTCGGAACTGAATCGTATTTGGATGACAGGGGTGACCGCGAGTCTAGGTAAACGTCTGACCTGGCCGGACAATTATTTCCAAATCAGTAGTTCTCTTTCATTCCAGCGATACAAGTTGCAGAATTATGGCAATTACTTCCTGTTCTCTGATGGTACAGCGTACAACATCAACTTTACGCAGGAAATCAGCCGGAATTCGGTCGATGCACCGATCTATCCGACTTCGGGATCACATATCCGGCTTTCGGTACAGCTGACACCTCCTTACTCTTCTTGGAATGATATCAATTATCAGACGGCAGAGGATAATGTACGTTATAAATGGACAGAATACCACAAGTGGAAGTTTGATTCGCAATGGTACACGAAGATAGCAGGCAAGCTTGTGCTGAAGACCCAGGCGCAGTTCGGTTATTTAGGAACCTATACCGACCGGACACCGACATCGACCTTCGAGCGGTTTAAATTAGGAGGAGATGGCATGCAAGGGTTCGATTTCTTGCAAGGGTCGGAGATCATTGCCATGCGCGGATACGCAAATGGTACGATTATACCGGCATCAACGGGCAATGGTTATCAACAGATAGCCATCAATTCCGGAAGTCCTATATATGCCAAATATCAGATGGAACTGAGGCATCCGGTGATGTTGAACGAACAGGCTACCGTATTTGTGTTGGCCTTTGCCGAAGCGGGAAATACATGGAATAAATTCGCCGAAGTCAATCCTTTCAAGGTGCGGAGAGCCGCCGGTGTGGGCGCGCGTATTTTCTTACCGATCTTCGGTATGTTGGGTATTGACTATGGACACGCTTTCGATCCGATTCCGGGTATGAGCTCGAATAATTGGAAACAAAGTTTTACTTTTAGTATATTGCAAAACATGGGAGGCTTTTAAATCCCAACATGACAATTTACTCAGCTTTGCTAAATTTAAACAGGTTCTTAGTCTTAAACTTTTTATTAATTTTACTGTCACAGAAAAAAGCACTGTTATGAAAAAAATATTTGCACTATTGACATTCCTTACCTTGACGACAGGTTTTGTGTTTGCACAACGTATTGCATACGTGGATTCGGAATATATCCTAAAACATATCCCTGAATATGTATCAGCCCAAAAACGGTTGGACGATATGTCTGTACAATGGCAGGAAGAAGTGGACAAACAATATGGGGAGATCGAACGTCTTTATAAAGCATATCAAAATGATCAGGTATTGTTGAATGATGACATGCGCAAGAGACGCGAAGATGAGATCGTCAACAAGGAAAGAGAAGTCAAAGAATTTCAAAAGCAAAAATTTGGATATGAGGGCGAACTATTCCAACAGCGGATCAAGTTGATCAGTCCTATACAGGAACGGGTTGCCAAAGCTATTCAAGACATTGCTTCTTCACAAGGATTAGATCTCATATTGGACAAAGGTAGTGAAGTTACATTTTTGTTTGCCAATCCACGATTGGACAAAAGTGATGATGTCATCACGAAATTGGGATTCAAACCAGACCCATCCTTAGGCGAAAGAAAGCAATAGTATACGTAGGGAAAACTAATTTATTAACATAAAAATCAAATTACAATAAAAGTAATTGTACAAGTATCAAAATGAAAAGAATGAAAAATTTAGTAAAAGGAGCAGTATTAGCGGTAGGATTATTGGCAGCGACAAGTGCAGTACAGGCACAACAAAAAATCGGGCATATCAACTCGGAAGAGATCTTTCAAGCGACGCCGGATTTTAAGACTGCTCAGGATCAACTAAAAGCTCTTGGTGAGACAAAGCAAAAAGAATTGGAGGGTATGTACCAGGAGTTTCAGAAAAAGGAGAAGGAAATTAACGACAAAGAGCTGCACAAAAGTGCTGCCAATAAAGATCAGATCGATACAGAAATCAAGACCTTAGTGCAAGAACTTCAACAGATGCAAACAAGAATCCAAGAAGTACAAAAGGTTGCCCGTGAGGATTTTGAAAAGAAACAACAAGAACTGATGGCTCCAATACAGACCAAGGTCATGACCGCGATCAACTCTGTAGCCCAAGAAAAAGGTTTTACCTATGTTTTGGACTTGGCAGCCGGTTCGGTGATCTACTTCCAAGGAGGAGAGGATATTTCTGCGGATGTAAAAACCAAATTGGGAATCAAGTAAGAATAAATTATTTGTCAACTAAAGAGGCTCTCCGTCAACCGACGGAGAGCCTCTTTAGTTGATTTGTAGAGTTCAAGTAGATTAATTATCCAATGACACAGTTTGAGTTATACTCCCTTTCCTTTGAGGCTAGCCTGTATTTCCTATTCGGTTTGGATTTAGATAAGATAGATTAGGTGTTTCTTTTTTTATTAGGACATCCAAGCTTACGTCCAATGCCTGTGCAATGGCATGGGCTGTGCTTATCGTACAATTTACAATTCCCCTCTCTATGGTACTGACCGCACCATATTTTATGCCGCACTCATGGGCTAATTGCGCTATGGTGAGTCCTTTTTTTCTTCGATATTTTCTGACATTTTTTCCGAATTGTTTAATTAACTCTTCGTTTCTGGGATTTTTTACTGCCATATAAAAATAAAAATTCTGTGAGAAGCCATAGAAGGTCGTTTTCAGTTTTCTTCAGGGAGAAAGACAATCTTTTTTTGTGAAAAATAATACCCTTATCTGCTTTTCGACAAAGTAAATAAAGTTTGAGTTTTTTTATTTGTTGTTAAGGTTAATATGGCAAGATTTAGCCATTGGGAATATATGTTTTAACATGTTTTTGTTGTTATTGTAACAATAGTGCTGCTAATTGTATCAAAAATTTTTTTATGGATTATTTTCCACTAGTTTGTCTAGACTTACATTCAAAGCCTGCGTGACGGCATAGGCAGTACTGATCGTACAATTTACAATTCCCCTTTCTATAGTACTGATTGCGCCATATTCCACATCGCAAAGACAGGCTAGCTGAACCATAGTTAGGCCTTTTTCTAATCGGTATTTTCTGACATTTTTCCCGAATAGCGTAATCAATTTTTCGTTTCTCGGATTTTTTGTTGCCATAGACAACAAAAATTCGCATAATATTTTTCGAATCGTATACGACATGTCACTCATTTAAGTGATATATTATATTTCTACTTTGCATAGGCAAGCTAGATTGAATGTAAAACTTAATGTTGAATGCATGGTCTTGGGACAGCCTGTGAACTTTAATCGATGGTTAATCGTGAATTAATCTAAACTGCCTTGGAAAAACATAGGTGATATACAGATGAATATTATTATAAAATAATTTTCGTTCTTGATATGAACAAAGATTTGTTTATAGAACTAGTGTTTCATATTGAGAAAATATAAGTGTTAAAAAAAGTTAAGAATAATTTGGAGTTGTATACGACATGTCGTATATTCGTTTTAATTTATTGAAACGCTTTATTGTTTACTGTTGTCACACCTATAATTATTATGAAAAGAATAAATCTATACGCTAAACTGCCAAGAAGCATTTCGCGTAGTGTTTCTGTTTCAATTTTAAATTTTTTCATATTTATTTTTGGAGTTTTTAGCATAGGATTTGGTCAAACACCTGTCGTTGCTGATCAAGCAACCGTAACTACACCGGGAAATGGAAGATACGAGGTTTGTATTGTGTTGCCCTGTAATTATTCTCCTACGGTGCAAAATGTTACAAATGCTACGGTCGAGGATGAGCAATATGCTCGCATGTATGCTTCTCCAGGTTTGTTAGCTGGTCTGTTGAGTTATAAAGGAGGTATTGAGTTTACATTTCCGCAAACCTTGCCTGCGAATCAATGGTCCTATGTACGTATAGGTGCGAACGATGGTCTTTTGCGGGCATTGCTTGGAGGATCTTTGGGCAATACGTTGGGTACAGTATTGGGAGCAGTGTTGTTGGGCAATCAAGAAATAGAGATCGAAGCCTTACAGAATACAACTTCTCGTTTGAAAAGAACGAATACACAGGGTTTTGATACAGATAGGGTACGCTTGATTAAAGATGCCAGTGGCAATTATTACATTGCCATACGGCCAAATGGTACGTACAATAAAATCCGTCTTACGAACCAATCTACGTCAGTAGCAGGGCTATATCAGGAATACACTTTGGATGCTTATTACGCTTTGTCCTATGCGGATGACCAGTCTGCTTGCGGCCGGCCAACATTTACTTCCTTTGATGGTGGAAGCGGATTGGGGCTGAAAGTCGCTGACTTGGATAATCAACGATTGGAAAGGGCCATCGATAGTGATTTGGATACATACGCCGAATTAAAATCTACCGGCGTGTTAGATTTGTCGGTAGGAAGACGTCTTTCTCAGTTTTTTTACTTTGGTGGTCGCTCTACAGCCGATCATACTTTCAATATCAAGCTGGGATTGGCCTCAGGTGGATTGGCCAACTTGGATTTGTTGGGGGCATTGGAGGTGATCGCCTGGGATGGAAACCAACCTGTGTACACGAAGACATTGTCGGGAACATCGTTTAATGGCCTCAATATTCTGGAACTCTTTGATAACCCTCAATTGGCGGCCACACTGACATTTGCTCCAGGAAAAGCCTTTGATCGTGTTGAGGTCCGTCTGAATTCCGTTGTAGGATTGGACTTGATCGGGAATGGAATTCGTATTTATGATGTACAGCGTTACAGTGGAGAACAAAGCTGTATCAATCCTAATATCAGCTGGGAGGGTAAAACTACGCCTCCTTTCAATCAAAAGGATTGCGGTACTACAGTGACTAGTTTTGAACATGTAGACTTCCCTCATGAAGCTGTAACGGATAACCCTCAGGCAGATACTTATGCTACACTGTCGGCAGGAGCAGGAGTTGCCGTTGGATTGGGTGCTTATTCCAGCCATTTGGAATTGAAATATGCCGATCCGGTCGCGGCGCGTGAAGTTTCTTATATCCGTGTCGATTCCGAAACGAATTTATTTAAGGCTCTGTTAGCCGGGTCTTTAGGTGATGCATTGGCAGGTGTTTTAGGTTCAGTAGCATTAGGAGACCAGTATATACAGATCAAAGTAAAGGATGCCGCAGGCAATCAGATAGGAGCAACCTATAGTAGCCAGTCCGGTCTGAATACCGAGTTTGTCAGGTTGGTGCAGGATACGAATGGGCGTTTTTATCTAGCTGTAACTGCAGCACACCCATACCAGTCTGTACGTATTGAATATTATCATACAGCTTTGGTCGGTGGTAGGCAGGCGTCGAGTATGAAGGTGTATAGTATGTGTCGGGAGACAGTAGTCGACCTGTGTGAGCAAGCTGCTTTCACATCTTGGGATGGCAATGGAATTGCGTTGGATATCGCGAACCTCTCAGAGGGCGGTGTAGCTAATCCTGAATTTGCTATCGATGCCGACAATTCAAATTATTCTACTTTAAATTTAGGCATAGTTGGTGTCGGAGCTTCCGTTGCACAGACGGTTTATTTCAAGAGTAAGTCTACAGCCAGTGATGCTTTGCGTGTTCGTTTGCAACTCGAAAATCCCGGAATCCTGAATGTAGACCTGCTTGGACAGGCTAGATTAAAGCTTTTCAATGGGGAGCAGTTGGTCTATAATCAATCTTTGACAGCGGGTCTGGTCAACAATCTGGACCTGTTGGCACTCTTCAATACAGGTGGGGTGCAATCCTTGACCTTCCATCCGAATGTGGTGTACGATCGGGCGCGTATTGAAGTCAGTTCTGTGGTAGGACTGAATGTCAGTGCACCTATACATCTGTATGGTATGAGCCGTATCACGGCCGGTTGTCCTGATCCCGATTTTATGGCGCCGCCTTATCGCAGTTCGGTGTGTGCGGATGTCGTGGAGACAGGAAGGGATAGCAATAATGAATACCACACCTATGCAGTGGATGATATCGAAAACGCAATAGATGGAAATCATAATAGCTACGCCTCCATACGTTCTGGTGCCGGAATTATTTTGGGTATCAATGATGTAAGCGGCAAACTGACCTTGGCTTATCAGGCAGATGCTCCAGCCAATAGTATATCGTATATCCGTATCGCAGAAAACAGTGGATTGTTGGATGCGCTGCTTTCCGGTAGCTTAGGTAATATAGTAGGTGGAGTGGTCAATGGCATCGCATTGGGCAATCATTATTTTACGGTAGATGTACAGGATGCTAATGGAAACAACTTGGTTTCGGGCAATAGCCAATCGACTTTTGCGGGTTCAAATGGAAAGATCAAGATTGTACAGGACAAGGACGGACGCTATTATATTGCCTTGACTGCCGAGCAGGCCTATCGTAAGGTCGTGATCAAGACTTTTACTGAATCCGTAGTAGGTGTTACGGCGTTAGATAATGCTTTACATGTGTATGGCATGTGTTACGAAACCGATTTTGATGGATGTGCTGAAGCGGTCACCACCTCATGGGATGGTTCAGGGTTGACGACGGGAATAACAGGCATAGGGGAGTATGGTGTACAAGATGCCTTTCAGGCACTGGACAATAACAATAACGCAGATTATTCTACCTTAAGTTTGGGTACACTGAATGTGGCTGGTTACGTGCAACAAAATATTCAGTTCAATAAGGCGTTGGCAGCGAATAGTTTGCTCAAACTCAAAATGTCTGTAGGGCAAGGCCAAGTAGATATATCGGTATTCGGAAGAATGAGATTGATAGCCTACAAAGGTGGAGCCGAAGTATACAACCAAAGCATAGAGAATGCCGTAATAGGTAATGTGAATTTGGCTCAACTATTTGATAATGGCATTGCAGGTGAAGTTACATTTTCACCCGATGTAGAGTTTGATGAGATAGCCTTACGTTTGGATGCATTGGCCGGTTCATCGGTTGTTGTACCTAATGTTCGTTTGTATTATATCGTATCAGACTGTAGCATTCCAGAGTTTGATGCTTGGAAGTCCTATCAAGAGGCCGGTACGGGTACAGCCATCGCACAGGTCAAGGGAGATGAAGAGATTGTGTACAGTATCCATATCCGTAATACCGGTACAGTGGATCTGAACGATTATATTGTGCGTGATGTTATTCCTGCACATACGACCTATGTAACTGGTTCGGCTGATGCCGATGGTGGTATTTTTGCCAATGGTGAGGTCGTGTTCAATGGAGTCGATGTAGCAGTAGGAGCCACCAAAGTGCTTACTTTCCGTGTGAAGGTCGATACTGATCTGACTGGAGTGGACAAAATCAGTAACGTGGCAGTGGTGAAGAAAGATGAAAATGATCCCGGAGCAGGGACTGTGCCTCCGGCAGATCCTTCAAATCCCACAGATCCTCATCCCACAGCAGATCCCGGAACTCCAACCGATATTCCGGTACAACAGATTAAGGATGTATTGGCTTGGAAAGCATATGCTGTTGCCAATGGATTGTCTGCGACTTCGGTACGTGGAGGAGAAGATGTCACGTACACGATATACGTACGCAATATCGGTAACCAAAATCTGACAGGTTGGTCGATATCGGATGCTATTCCACAGGGAACAACTTTCCAATCGGCAAATAATGGTGGTGTCCACGACAATGGGACTGTTATTTTCTCAGGTATAGACTTGCCTGTGGGAGGTGCGACTTCCGTAAGTTTTGTTGTGAAAGTCAATGCAGATCTGAGTGGTCTAGATGCTATCGATAATATTGCTTATGTTCGGGAAACACCGGGTGATCCCGGTATACCAACATCACCTGCTGATCCATCAGACCCAACAACTGGTCCCGATCCTGGCTCTAATCCGGGAGATCCTACATCTATTCCGGTCGATGATAACTTTGATCTTGTGTTATGGAAAGCCTATCGTGTAAGGACGGTTGGTTCAAGTGTATTTGATCCGGCAATTACGGCTGTATCGGGTGGAGAAACGGTAGAATATACTGTCTATGTAAGAAACAACGGAAATAAAGTGTTGACAAATGTCTCCGTGACAGACCCACTTGCTCCTGGGGTTACATTGGAGACAGGATATCAGTCCTCTATGACATTTGCCACCCTTGCGGTCGGTGAAACCAAATCCTATACATTTAGGGTAAAGGTTGATGCAGATCTGACGGGTAAGGATGAGATACGTAATGTAGCTGCAGTGACAAGTAATGAAATCAGCACACCTAAAGAAAGCCATCCTCCTGTCGATAATACAGATCCCTCGACACCAGACGAAACTAAGATAGGTACGACTATAGATGTCACGCCAATTCATGATGTAGCCATCGAATTGAACGGTGTCAGTGATGGGGCGAATAGCGGCATGGCTACCTTGGGAGATAAGATTACGTATACCATTACGGTGACGAATACCGGCAATAAAGATTTGACCGGACTCAATTTGACGGGTGAGGTACCTTCGTCAACTACTTATGAGGGAAGCACGACTGGAGGTGCAGCCAATGGAAACGAGGTAACTTTTCCTCCTTTCGATCTGGCTGTCGGTGAAACCAAGACATTTGTATATGTGGTCGAAGCAAGCTCGGTTACACCTCCGACACCTATTGTCAATGAGGCGGTCGTCCAGTTTGAAGATGCTCAAGGTACTACTGTATCTAAAAACGATACGCACAGTATGCCTACAAATTGTACACCTGTCGTCGCGGGAGACTTGGAATTGTCAACAGCAGATCCTAATCCGGCTTGTTTAGGTGAAAAAGTTACGTTGACAGCTAATGTGGCTACAACTTCTTCGTTGGATCCAACCGTTCTGTCCAATATCGTATGGTATAGCTCATACAATGCCACTACAGGTGTGCTGAGTGGAGAAGTAGGGACGGGACAAAGTATAGAAGTGACACCTACAAGCCTTGTTACGAAGTACTATGTTGCTGTAGTTTCGACAGATTACTGTTTCCAAAATCCACCTGCGGAAATCACGGTAACGGTTGAGGATGTACCTTCAAAACCTGTTATTGCAGCCGTTGCAGCAGATTATTTCTGTGATGGAGATGTGATGACACTTACTATTGCCAATGAGCAGATCGGAGCTACCTATACATGGTTTAGAAATGGTGTTGAAGTTGGTACAGGAATATCTTACAATGCAGATGCAACAGGAGAATATACTGTTCGAGCGTCCTTCGGATCTTGTCCAAGTGAACTTTCTACCGGGGTAAATCTTACGGTTTATCCTCGTCCGGTAGCAAATGATATTCAAATTACAGGTAATGAGAGCTCCGTGTGTGAAGGTGAGCCTGTACGTTTGCAGGCTGCACTGGTGACTACTCCAAGTGTAGTCGTGGCTAATCCGGTATTCCATTGGTATACCGATGCCGCTTTGACCAATAAAGTGTATACCGGAAATACATTGGATATCAATCCACAGGTGACGGTAACATATTATGTGACCGTATCCGGTGACAATATCTGCGAAAATGCAAGTGGAACGGCCAAAGAAGTTACGGTAACTGTGAACCCGACACCTGATTATACAATCAATGGTGCATTGAGCTACGGTATCGAAGTCGGTCAATCGGTTACCCTACCGACTATATCGGCTCCTACAGCTACTGTAACATGGTATGATGATGCGGGAACAAACATAGGCACGGCTACGACCACTCGCGTATTTGACGCTGTTGGTACTTATACCTATACTGCTGTCATTTCAGAAGCCAACCATTGTACAGTATCCGTATCTGTGGTCATCCGCGTATTTGATACGGGCGAATGTCCTCCGGTATATCAACGGGTATATGCGACAGATGGTTCTTCCTATGGTGTGTCTCGTTTGATCGTACCTTTGGGTTCGGTATCTGATCGCGCAAATGCTACCGATAGCAATGTAGAAACATACAGCACCCTGACAGAAGGTCTTAATCTACTTGGTGGAGTATTGACGGGACAGACTTATCAAATCTTGAAATGGAATAATCCTGTTGCTGCCGGTACTCCGGTCAGTGTGAAGTTGGGCAAGAGTTTGAGTACGGTCAATGCGGTGGGAACATTGCGATTGGTCGCTGTAAATGCTAGTGGAAATGCGGTCAGTATCGTACAGGATATAGAACCAAAATTGGTGGAGGTGTTGGGAGGACTGAATGTGTACGAATACACGTTTACACCTGTTGATCAAAATGGACAGAACATAGCTTATTCTGGTGTGAAAGTCTATTTTTCCGGTGTTGCTTCAGTTTTACAGACCGCACGTATCTACGAAGCTTATTATCATGAATCGGCTTCAGTGGATTGTGGAGCGGAAGAAGTACGTGATGTCCTGCATGGAGTAGAAAATCCGATTCAAACGTTGGGTGTAGCAAATGCATTGGTAGGTGTTAGCGATGCAGAGAATGCAGTAGACAATGACCTAGATACCTATGCAGTAATGAATAATGTGGTTGGTGTAAATGCGCAGACACGCTTAGAAGTGTTGTATCATATACCTGCATTGCCTGGTGATAAGTTGTTGATCAATCTATCTACACCAAGTTCATTGTTGAGTGTGCAGGCATTGCAATCGTTTACTATCCAACCTTATTTAGGTAATGTTCCTGTAGGACAACCTATAAGTCAAGATGGGGTCATCTTGAAGATAGACATACTTTCTGGCAATAGTGAAGCATTAGTGACTTACACTGCTGACAAAGCCTTTGACCGTATCAAGATTCTGTATGGTGGTGTAGCAGATGTATTGACCCAGCTACGGGTACATGAGATCAGGCGTCAAATACCGGAAATCGTGACAGGGGACAACAATGACAATAAATTTGAGATATGTGAGGGAGGAGACATCAGCATTGTGCCGTCCGATAATTGTACGACTTACCGAATTTATGATAATGCTACCGGAGGTGCTGTTGTCGATGTGAAAACACTTGGAGCAGGTACACATACCGTATATGTACAGGTTGTTCGTTTTGGAACATGTGAGGTAGGAGACAGGACGGCTATAGAAATCACAGTCAATGCTTTGCCAGATGCACCTGTAGCGGTTGACCAAACTGTTTGTCAAACACCATCAGCATCTACTGTTCCATATAATGTTACGGCATTGACCGGACATAATCTGATCTTTTATGCTGATGAGAATACGGCTACGCCATTGACAGACGTACCTACAGTAAATAGTGCGAATGTAGGAGTTTATAGAGTATACGTTAGTCAACGCAGTAGCACAGGTTGTGAGAGTGCTCGTGTTCCGGTCATAATTACAGTTACACGCACTGCCACAGCAGCAGACATCATAGTCAATGACGTCACTATTTGTGAAGGTGAAAGCATTACCTTGTCTGCTTCCAGTGCCACAGTAAGCAATCCGATCTTTAAGTTTTACACAGATGAGACATTGTCAACAGAGATTATGAATGCTACTGTCACACCGACTGTCTCGGGCAATTATTATGTCACAGTGACTGGAGACGGTGTATGTGCCAATCCAGTAGGCGAGGCTGCGGTCATTCATGTCAATGTGGTGGTCACGGCAGCTCCTACCATAGATAATGCCAATCCTGAATATTGTGAGAATGACAACAAGACGTTGGCAGACCTTCCGGTCGAAGGTACTTCGATCAAATGGTATACAGATGTAACAGGTGGAACTGAATTGGCAAATTCGACTTTGTTGCAAGACGGAGTAACATATTATGCCAGCCAAATGGGAGCAAACTGTGAAAGCGTGGCCCGATTGGCAGTAACCCCTGTTATTAAGGACTGTGAAGTGAAGTTGGGTATCACAAAACAGGCAGATGACAGTAGGGTTGTGGCTGGTCAAAATACAAGTTTCACTTTGACGATTACAAACAATGGGCCAGGCATAGTAAAAGTGGGGGATGTTATTACTTTGGAAGAAGCCCCAAGTGAAGGTCTGGAGATTACTGGTTTCACGATGGACAGTCAGTACGGAAGTATCAGTTCTGTTGGCAATACAGCTACTATCACAGCGAGTGATGTCGTGTCAATCGGAGGCACTATCGTTGTAAAAGTGCTCGCCAAAGTTACGGCTGATGCACCATCGACGATTCGCAATGGTATCAAAGTTTGGGGACCTGACACTCCTACCACGGATGATCCTGACGATGAGGATGAGACACCAGATATTCCGGTGGATCGTGAGTACGAGCTGGGTATTACCAAAGTGGCTGATCAGGCTCGTGTGAAAGCAGGAGAGAGTACGACCTTTACAGTAACCATTCGCAACAATGGTCCGTCGGCGATAGCTGTAGGTAAGACCATTGAACTGCAGGAAACACCAAGCCCCGGTCTGACGATCACAGGCTATGCAGTTACTTCGGGCAATGGTACTATAGTCGGTACGGACAACAGTGCTACAGTTACGACTGCAAGCAAGATCGATGTAGGTGATGAGATCGTCGTCAAGGTCACTGCATTGGTATCTGCTGATGCACCATCGACCATCCGCAACGGTATCAAAGTTTGGGGGCCTGACAAGCCGACTACGGACGATCCTGACGATGAGGACGAGACACCAGATATTCCGGTGGATCGTGAATATGAGTTG
>Ga0182746_1001176_pt1 | contig 26067 bp, 25 predicted proteins | sample eDN3rd30CBELigOP_FD_128881 | JGI IMG/M metagenome (GOLD analysis project Ga0182746, IMG submission 128881) | Enriched Organic Plus compost microbial communities from Emeryville, California, USA - eDNA 3rd pass 30_C BE-Lig OP (version 2) (version 2) ... | reverse complement strand
TAGGCAGTATCGATTGGCATCAGGTGTTTGCAGATGTCAAATGGTTCCATTTCTCTGCGATTTGTCCAGCTATCAGCCAGGAGGTCGCCGACCTTTGCCTGGAGGCGGTACAGGTCGCCCAAGAGAAGGGCATATTTGTGTCCCTGGATCTGAATTATCGGTCCAAGCTGTGGAAATATGGAAAAGCTCCAAAAGAAGTGATGCCGGAGATAGCAAAACACTGTAACCTTATCATGGGCAATATCTGGGCTGCCCATCAGATGCTCGACACAAAGCTAAACGGACAGTTCCTGACACAGGCCTCAGGTTATAAGGATGAGGATTTGCTCACACAGGCCCTGGAAACGAGCGAGGAAATCATTGGCGCCTATCCACGTTGCCAGTATGTAGCCAACACCTTCCGTTTTGACTATCAGCTCAAAGGCATCAGATATTATACCACATTGTTTGACAAGGACAATCTGATCAAATCGAAAGAGTATATCTCGGAGGACATTTTAGACAAAGTCGGAAGTGGCGACTGCTTTATGGCAGGATTAATTTACGGTTTATATTCCAACCTGCCACCAAAAGAAACACTGGAGTTTGCAACGCTTGCTGCATTCGATAAACTATTTATTGCCAGCGATGCAACCACAAGCACAGTAGAAGATATAAAAAAAAGAATGAGAGCATGAGTTTGAAAGAAATTGTACTACAAAAAATCATTGAACAGGGGACACTTCCGCTGTTCTTCCATCACGATAGAGAGAGAAGTGCCGCTATTCTACGCACGCTGTATCAAGCAGGCGTACGTGTATTTGAATTTACCAATAGAGGCGCAGAAGCTCTTGAGGTATTCGAGCACCTAATCGCCGTAAGAGATGCTGAAATGCAAGACCTTTACTTGGGTATCGGGACAATCAAATCTGTGGAAGACGCACAGCAGTTCCTTCAGGTAGGTGCAGATTTCATTGTTGCACCCCTTGTAAATCCACTGGTTGGCTCTCTTGTTCATGAGCAGCATAAATTATGGATTCCGGGCTGTATGACACCGACTGAAATCTATACAGCGCAGCAACAAGGCGCTGCCCTGATTAAATTGTTCCCGGCCAATATCCTGGGCCCTGCATTTATGAGCTCCATCCGCGAGCTTTTTAAAGACCAAAAGTTTATGCCCACTGGCGGCGTGGAAATTGAGATGGAGAATCTGAAAGCTTGGTTCAGATCCGGAGTATGTGCAGTAGGCATGGGTAGCAAGCTTATAGATCCTAAAGATACAGCCCAATTATTCGAAAACACGAAGAAAGCACTTGACTTCGTTTCAAAAGCACGACAACAATAAAAATAAACTATTAAACCCATTATGATGAACACGGAGAAAAAGGGCAATTACCGCTGGGTAATATGTTCGCTACTATTTTTTGCTACGACGATCAATTACCTGGACCGCCAGGTACTTTCATTGACCTGGAAGGATTTTATCAGTCCGGAATTCCATTGGACCAATACCGATTATGGAAATATTACGGCTTTATTTTCTATCTTCTATGCGATCAGTATGCTTTTCGCAGGCCGTTTTGTGGACTGGATGGACACCAAAAAAGGATTTTTATGGGCTATAGGAATTTGGTCCGTTGGCGCCATTATCCACGCTTTTTGTGGGATTGCAACATCTGGAATTGTCGCCGGTGAATGGTTTGTTGGTTTTGAAGGAGCAAAAGAGGCTATTTCTCACGTGAACAATGCAGGCTTAGTTATCAGTGTCAGCGTCAACCTGTTTATCTTTGCACGGTTTGTGCTTGCTGTTGGGGAAGCTGGAAACTTTCCGGCAGCCATCAAAGCAACTGCCGAGTATTTTCCGAAAAAAGACCGTGCGCTGGCCACTAGCATTTTCAACTCTGGGGCGACTATAGGTGCACTAGCAGCGCCACTGACAATACCTGTCATCGCTGCACATTGGGGATGGGAAATGTCATTCATTATTATCGGTGCACTGGGGTTCGTCTGGATGGGTTTTTGGATTTTCCTGTACAAAAAACCACATGACAACCCCAAAGTCAATGCTGCTGAGCTAGCTTATATCCACCAAGATGACCACGAAGAGCAAGCTGCTCACCCCGGTGCAACAAAACAACCAAGGACCACAATATCAGAGTGCCTCAAATACAAACAGACCTGGGCTTTTGTATTCGGAAAATTCATGACCGATGGTGTTTGGTGGTTCTTCCTATTTTGGATGCCCGCCTACCTTTCCGCTGTTTATGACATTAAATCATCCGATACCGAAGGGCAGCTCGCAATCTTTGTCCTTTATGCCATCACGATGTTATCGATCTACGGCGGCTGGCTCCCTACCTATTTTGTTGATAAAAAAGGGATGAACGCTTATGAAGGGCGGATGAAAGCTATGCTTTTGTTTGCATTTGTGCCGTTAGTTGTTCTATTTGCGCAGCCTCTCGGACATATTTCATACTGGATACCGGTGATTTTAATCGGCTTTGCGGGTGCAGCACATCAGTCCTGGTCGGCAAACATTTTCTCCACCATCGGAGACTCTTTTCCGAAGCGGGCTATTGCAACAGTTACAGGCATAGGCGGACTCGCGGGCGGTGTAGGCGCTTTTATTATCAACAAAACCTCCGGCTGGCTGTTTGATTATGCAAAAGAGACACAAATGACATTTATGGGCTTTAAAGGCGAAGAAGCCGGGTATTTTATTATCTTTTCTTTCTGTGCTTTAGCATACTTGATTGCATGGGTGGTAATGAAAGCCCTTGTTCCTAAACTAATTTTAATAAAAAATTAACAAATATTGCAAAAATTGTATTATATTAGCAATATCTTTATGAATATCAATCTAAACCATTTTTAAAACAATGAGCTTAAACTTAGAAGGTATCTTCTACGAGGAGAAAGACATTCCCGCAGAATTTACACTAGACGAACAGGTCGATCAAAGAGAGTTCCTTTCCAATGGAGAAATGATTTCTTGGGCGGGTCAGGTAAACGAAGTTTTTTCACCGATTTGTGTGAAGACCAAGGACGGCCTGAAGCGTAAGCGCATCGGTAGTTTCCCTGTTTGTACTGAAAAAGAGTCCATGGAAGCCTTAGACGCTGCTGTAAAAGCATACGACAATGGACGTGGAGAATGGCCAACAATGAGCGTTGCCGATCGTATTGCTTGTGTGGAGAATTTTACACAAAAAATGATTGCCAAGAAAGACATTGTTGTCAAGCTTATTATGTGGGAAATTGGCAAGTCGTATGCAGACTCGGTAAAAGAGTTTGACCGTACTGTTGAGTATATCTACGCGACGATCGATGCATTGAAAGATATAGACCGTGACTCTTCACGTTTTCAGATCGAACAGGGCATCGTTGCCCAGATCAGAAGGTCGCCACTGGGAGTTGTCCTTTGTATGGGACCGTTCAATTATCCGCTAAATGAGACTTTCACGACGCTCATCCCTGCATTGATCATGGGTAATACCATGCTATTTAAACCGCCTAAACATGGCACCTTATTGCACTACCCTTTATTGGAAGCATTTAGAACAAGTTTTCCAAAAGGAGTGGTCAATACGATCTATGGACGTGGAAACAAGATTGTTCCAAGTTTGATGCAATCCGGAAAAATCAATGTCCTTACCCTGATTGGATCAAGCCGTGTAGCTGACGAACTCAAAAAATTGCATCCAAAGGTAAACCGTCTACGTGCGATCCTTGGACTGGATGCTAAAAATGCGGCTATTATCACCAAAGATGCTGATCTGAACTTAGCGGTCTCCGAAACAGTATTGGGTTCGCTTTCATTCAATGGTCAGCGTTGTACGGCATTGAAAATTATCTATGTACACCGCAGCTTGGCACAGGAGTTTTTAAAACGTCTTTCTGCCGAAGTTGGAAAGCTTAAGTATGGAATGCCTTGGGAAAAAGGGGTATCCTTGACTCCTCTCCCAGAAGTTAACAAGCCGGCATACTTAACGGAGTGCATCGAAGATGCGAAAGCGTATGGGGCCAAAGTAATCAATGAAAATGGCGGCCAGGTAGCCGAATCTTTCTTCTATCCGGCGATTGTTTATCCGGTCAACTCCCAGATGAAGCTCTACAGAGAAGAACAGTTTGGTCCGGTGATCCCGGTAGTCCCTTTTGATGATCTCGAAGAGCCTATCGAGTACCTAATCGGTTCATCTCACGGACAGCAGGTGAGTATTTTCAGCAATAACGCAGCGGTGGTATCTTCTTTGATCGATCCGTTGGTTAATCAGGTGAGCCGTGTCAACATCAATTGCCAATGCCAACGTGGCCCAGATACTTTCCCTTTCACAGGAAGGAAGGACAGTGCCGAAGGTACATTATCTGTCGTTGATGCGCTACGTTCATTCTCCATCCGTTCGTTAGTTGCGACAAAATTCACAGAAGAAAACAAAAAACTGCTGAACGAGATCGTTAGTGAAAATGAATCGAATTTCTTAAGCACCAAATATATCTTCTAGAAAAGATCGATATCCTATAAAAACACCAGTTAATTGCGGCGTCTGCAATTAACTGGTGTTTCGTTTTTAAACGGCACGCTGGCAATTGCGATGGATGAGTATAAGATCGTTAATTCCGCAATATTAATGCGCCTCAAAATGCTTGCTAATTGGCAATTTCAGTTCCTTTATCCCCTCTACGACCAAGTTGGCAACAGCCGAAGCACCGATCGGGCTTAAATGGGTGTCATCCTGTTTACCTTCCGGATAGTTTGGGTTTCCCTTTTCCACATGAAGAAACAATGGTTTACTTTTTTCATCACCGTAAGATGACAATAATCGGGATGTTTTTTCTTCCATATCGATACAATGTACATGCAAGTTTTCAGCCAGTTTTTTCATAATCGCGGGATAATCCCCATGTGTAGGGACCAAGCTACCACCTTCAAATTTACGTCTGGCGATCGATGTTAAAAGAACAGGAATCGCGCCTTTTTCCCGTGTCTGTTGGATGTAGAAAGTCAGGTTCTGTTCAAATTCCTCTAGAGAGGTTCCCACATTGGGCTTATTGATTTTCTCATCGTTGTGGCCAAACTGTATGAATACATAATCACCATGCTGCAAATGCTCAACAATTGGAGTCCAATGATCCATGATACTTCCGTCCTTGCCGACATCGTGTTTGAAGGATTTACTGCTGCGTCCGTTCAGGGCCCGGTTATCAACCTTGACATGTTGGTCAGCCAATTTCGTAAAAGCCATTCCCCATCCGGTTTCGGGGAAAGCCCGCTCCTGTTTAATAGCTGCCGTCGAGTCGCCAATAATATAGATGGTCAGTGGGCGATCTTGCCGGAAAGCGAAAAGGAGAATTGCTATGCAAAGGCCAACAATAAAGACACAAATTTCTTTTTTCATCATAATACATTTTTTTAGAGCACACGCTCAGGTTTTCTATAATCCATTCGTAATCACGCCTCCTAGGGATAAATCACAAGGATAGTTTAATCGGTTATGTTTCCAGCCAAGTTTACAAAGTATATCTGATTTGTCCATATGACACAGCCGTTAAAATTTATGCAATCGTTGCCGGTAACGATTGCAGCAGTCGTTAAAATTAGGTTTTGTGATTTTTTTTGGCTAATATTATAGTCTATTTTGCCGGTTATGAAATTTGAAAACTATACAATCAAAGATATTGCTAAAGCACTTAATTTATCTACTTCAACGATTTCCAGAGCGCTAAGAGACAGCTATGAAATAAGCCCTGAAACGAAGAAGATTGTATTGGAATACGCCGAAAAAATAAATTACCGCGCCAATCCGATTGCCAGAAGCTTAAAAGAACGACGCAGCCATTCAATCGGGATTATCGTCAGCGAAATCGCCAATAACTTCTTCTCCCAGGTCATCGATGGAGCGGAATCCATTGCATATAACAAAAACTTTCAGATCATTATTTCCCAGACACACGAGTCTTCCGAACGGGAGCGTCTCAACGTGGAATATTTGACATCTCGATCTATTGACGGATTATTGATCGCTTTATCCTCAGAGACCGAAGATATTTCCTACCTGCACAAACTACAGGAACGCGGTTTCCCGATCGTGTTTTTTGATCGGGTACCACAACAATTTGACACCTATAAGGTTATTGTGAATAATCAGCAAGGGGCATACGATGCAACCCAGCACCTAATTAAACAGGGTAAACAACGGATAGCCCACCTGACGAGCTCAAAGTCTTTGTCGATTACCAAGGACCGTCTTTACGGATACCAAAAGGCTTTAATGGCCAACCATATCGATTTCGATCCGGCATTGGTCAAATATTGTCAGTACGGCGGGCTACATCAGGATGAGATTGAGACAGCCATAGAAGAACTTATGCATACAGGCTTTGACGCGATATTTATTTCAGGCGACAAGCTGACAACGGGTTATTTGCACGTAGCAAAGAAGAAAGACAAGCTCAATCTTCAACACATTGCTATTGCGGGATTCACAAACTCGAATGTCGTGGATCTGTTCTCCGCTAAGGTCACCTCAATACGGCAGCCCGCCTTTGAAATGGGTAAAATAGCGACCGAACTCCTCATCCAGCTGATCGAAAAACGAACGCCGAACGAGCAATTTGAAACACGGGTTTTACCGACCGAAATAATCAAAAACGACTAAAAAGAAAGACCGTAAGAAGATATCTTCCTACGGTCTTTATACCCATGACAGCAGTTACTGTGCCCGTTCCTTTTCTTCGTTGCTGGTATCTTTCTTCCGATAATTATTCTTTAGATTACCAAATTTATAGGTGTAAGTCAGGCGCACAACCCGACGGTCTTGATGTTGTCTGATCCTGGAATCAAAAGGACCAAAATTGGTGCTTAGATTTTGATTTCCAGTATTGAATACATCGGTAACGGCCAACTTGAGCGAACTGCGTTCCTTAAACGTTTTGGTCATACCAACCTCCATATCCCACCTGCTCTTCAGATCATAGACATTATATTTGAATGGTGAGAAATAGCGCAGATTGACATTGGCGGAGAGGCTCTTGCTCATTTTAAGATTATGCATGGACATGGCCTGGACCAGAAAGGATTTCCGATTTACCGGAAGCCCTGCTATCATACCATCAAAATCAAAATAAATACCAGTTATATTGTTGTTCATGCTCCACAGTTTTGAGACAGTGACCGGAATATTGAGATTTAGGTAGGAGGTCAGATTCCGGCCTAAGTTCTCACGGATGACCCATGTAGTACCAGCCACTGAATCTTGCCCCATACTCTCAACAATGGCGTCTTTTACGTCATTAATTCCCAAGGTTAGGTTATAACGTTGTAATAAGGTATAACTCAATGAAAATTCATTGGAGAACTGCGGATTTAAATACGGATTTCCGCGTTCAAAAGTAAGTTTGTCTATATAATAGTCAAAGGGGTTCAATTGCCGATAATTAGGTCTTGTCACCTTCCGGGTATAACCAAGCGACAGGATGTGTTTCTCATTGAACGAATAGCTGAGGTTAGCATTGGGAAAAAGTTCAAAATAGTTTCGTTTTACACGTTTGCTCATCGTGATGGAGTTTCCATCCGAAAACGTATACTCACCCCTTAGCCCTGCTTTTAAAGACCACTTACCAATGCTATTGTTATAGTCTAGATACGCTGCCGCAATCTGCTCCTTGTACACAAAATGATTGGTACGAGATACATCATTTACCCACTCATTGTTCACCGATTTTTCAAACAGCAGGTCATTGTCAGATTTAACATTCGAGTATTTTGTACCCATTTCAAGCTTGGAGCTCTTCGACAAAGGATGCTCATAGTCCAACTTTGCTACATATATATCAATCCCGATTGGCATTCCACTTCGCTCCTTCTCCTCCGGAGCTTCCTTGCCCCCCACATCAGCGTATTGATTGCGATAGTTTACACGTTTGCTGCTCTTGAATTTACTCCAGTCCAGGTCGACGGTCAGCTTTCGCCCGTTGGAATCTATCCGAAATTCATTATTTAGATTGGCTGAATAACGGTCAAATAATTCTTTGAAATCAGATTTCGAGACTAACACTGTGTCATAGTCCACGAAGGATCTGCCGATATTTGTCCCGCTGTCATTGTCATTATACTCTGTGTTGTTCGCACCGTTAAACTGTACCGTCAATGTATTTCGGCTGGATGTTTTCTGTTCAACACCAAAGCGATACGAATGATTACGTTCTTCCTCACTTAATGCCGACTTCTGCGCAAAATACTTCTTTTCGCCACTGTTCTGTATGACGCGGTCGATTTCAATTTTACGATAAGCTTTTTCATCTGAATAAGCGTAGGAACCAAATAATGTTGTGTTGTTCTTCTTATAATTTAACGACAGCGAGCTGTTTCCTCTGAACTTCTCGCCGTGCCCCGCCGTAAGATTGAAGGTACCATTAAACCCCTCCATCCGATTCTTCTTAAGGACGATATTGATCGTGCCTACTGCGCCCTCAGCATCGTCCTTTGCTGAACGGCTAGTAATTACCTCCACTGATTTGATCTGGTTACCATCGGTGCTTTTCAAAAAATTGAGCAACTGCTCGCCGGTCATGTACGTTTGCCGTCCATCTATCGTCACCGCGACACCAGACTGCCCCATCAGTTGCAGGTTATTGTTGTTGTCCAAGCTTACACCCGGTGCCCTTTGGACGATATCAAGAGCATTGTTCCCAGCTGCAATGGGCGAATTCTCCACATTTAAAATCAGTTTCCCCGGTTTGCTTTCAACCAAAGGCCGCTTGCCTTCCACCGTCACCTCCTCCAGTTTACGGTTATCGCTGCGCAAACTGATCGTTGCTACAGCATAATCAGACTTGCCGACCTCCAAAATATTGCTGCGACCAGCTATATACCCGACCATCTTGGCATCAACGACATAACTGCCGGCAGCTACATCCGAAAACTGGTACTCGCCGGCTTCGTTTGTTACAGCAGCTTTCAGTACAACGGTGGAATTGGCTTTCATCAGGTAAGCCGTGGCCAACGGAAGTGGCACATTGTCTTCTGACTGCACCTTTCCCGTTATCTTTACCTGCGCATGGACGAAAGAAACGAGCAAAAAATTTAGTAGTAAAAGATAAAAATACTTTTTCATTAAGATAAGTAGGTTAGTGCTATGAAGCCAGTATCAGGATGTTCGTTGGATCGACCTGACTTGATTCCAATATCGTTTATTGTTATACCCTCTAGTTGTCTTCCGCGTTTTTATAGCGGAAGACAATGCTAGGATCAGTTCTTTTTAATCTGAAGGGAGCCATCGTTTTTCTTTACATTGATAATCGTGTCCCTGCGAATGACGATCGATGTGTCATTGAGTACGATTTCGTTACTATCGATATTATCATGCTCTTCTTCTGTTGACTCCTTAGGTGGCAGAGCGCATTTTAATCCTAAAGACGTGACCACAAATTCAACTTCTTTTACGTCCTGGTTATAACGGTCACGACACTCATAAAAGGAAATATCACGTAGTTTGTCCTCCAATCTATCATTGATCACCAGTTTTGTGCCTACTGGCAAAAACAAGGTAACATTGACTTCCTGATCGCGGTAACGTTCACCTTCGGTCAACTGAAATGCATTATCAAAAACCAATGAACTTGAGTCCTGTTTCAATGCATAGTTTATTTTTGCAGCCCGATCTGTAGCCGCTTTATATGTACTGCCTTTGGCCGAGTATTCATATCTTACATAAGGCTCCTGCAACGAGTCAATACGTTCTATGCGGATACGGATATTGCGTTTCAGATGTGAAGATAGATTCTCGCTCTTTAATCCGATATTACTTTTGACGCCATTTTTTAAACGGATTACACGCACATCATTTTCATTCAGATAGTAGACCGCCTGCTTTTGTAAAGGCTTTTCCTCCACAATCGTACTTGATTCCCTGAATTCCTTCGCAACAGAAGTCGAATAATAAATGAGCGCTCCCGTTGATACAAGCCATACTATAAACAGTACTGTGGTTAAATAATTGCTCATTGGCTTCTTCTCAAAAAGCACACGCAGAAGCAGATAAAACAATCCTGCAAAAGGAATAAAAACGGATAAGAAACCCGCGATCAGCGCAAAAGGTACATCCTTAGGATTCATCAAATAAAATGGTCCCGAATCATCCATTACATCTGGAATAACATTCACGATGGCCAGCGCAAAGAAAATGAGTCCGATGATCAGCCCAATCAGCGTCAGCCCGACGATAATGACAAAAAATACACCGATTACTTTAACAATGATTTGCAGCAGCTTGGCGACCCCATCTCCTGTACGGTCTACTCCCCGCGAAAATGTTTCCCGCATACCGCTCATCTCTTCATCAAAAGAACGCTTGAAATTATGGATATTAGGTGCTTCGCCCCGCATTTCCATTTTATCAGCCCTGGTCACGGCCAATGGCATTACTATCCAGAGAATCACGTATACCAGCACGCCAGATCCGCCCACCAATACAAACAACACAAAAAGTAATCTCACCCATTTGGCTTCAATACCGAAGAAATGACCTAATCCACTACAGACCCCACTGAATACCTTATCGTCAGGGTCCCGCATCAGCTTTTTCCCCACTTTATAGGTTCCCGCATTTGCTTCCCCCTGATAGGTGGTATGGTCATCTTGCTGCTCTGATTCAAAGTCACTCACCCTACCCATTTGCTCGATGACGGCGTTCACATCATCCATATTCAGCACTTCTTTACTTCCGGCCTGAATTTTTTCCGTAAACATTTCAGATATGCGGTTTTCAATATCTTCCAGAATCTCACGGCTGTCCTCTGAATGTCCAAAGTGCTTTTTGATATCAATCATGTATGACCGCAGGACCTCATAAGCATCTTCCTCGATATGGAAGACGATGCTGTTTATATTGATAATTATTGTCTTATTCATCGTTATTATCTTTAACTGGTTTAGTTGAATCCATACTTCTACCTGCCAGCGACGTGTTTACTGCAAACACGAGCTCATTCCAGGTGACATCTAACTTCGCAAGGACCTCTAATCCTTCCCGCGTGATTTCATAATATTTTCTAGGCGGACCTGAAGTTGACTCTTTCCATATATAGCTCAATAAGCCATTATTCTTGAGACGGGTCAAAAGCGGGTATAGAGTCCCTTCTACAACCAACAATTGGGCTTTCTTCAGTTCGCTGATAATATCGGAGGCATAAATTTCTCCTCGAGAAATTATTGAAAGGATACAATACTCCAGTATCCCCTTCCTCATCTGAATTTGTGTATTTTCAGCTATCATAACAATACAAAGATATATGTATTTTATGGTACCATGCAATACAAAGTACTATACAAACCAAGTGTAATATCATAACACACTGATTTTCAATATAATATTTTTTACAAAAAAGAATACTTTCTTTTCTATCGAGAATTTTTAGGATATTTACCCCTATGATTAAAATCCTACTGGACTATAAATGGTGTTTTATATGGGCCATTATTGTTATCATTCTGTGTACCCTCCCCGGCAACGACTTTGAGTCAGTCCCCTCTTATCCCGGGATGGATAAGCTGGTTCACTGCGGCATGTTTTTCGTATTCTGTACACTGATGTACAACGGCGTTATTCAGCAATTTAGTGGAAAACCTACTCGCTGGGCTCCCATTTTTATCGTATCTTTTGTGGGTTTTCTATTTGCAGGATTAACCGAGCTGCTGCAACTATACATTTTTACCTATCGAAGTGGTGATTGGTGGGATTTATTTGCTGACTCTGTGGGAATTGGGATGGCCGGTTTCGCTTACCTTCTGAACTACGTCAACAGGAGAATATAATCATTCTATTGTTAAGCACGCGCCAAGGTCGCTACGGAGACTTTACAGGCAAAGGCTTGTTGGACAGCAAGTGCAGCAGACACGATCGTGGCTCCCGTCGTCAATACGTCATCGACAAGTAAAATGTGTTTTCCATATAAGGCAGGCATATGCTCACAAGCAAAAACATCTTCCACATTTTCGTACCGGGATAAGCGGTCCTGCGCTGTCTGCGTGACGGTTGCTTTTTTACGGACGAGCGCGTCCTCCTGCAACGGTATGCCCATAGCCCTGGACAGGCCCCTGCCAAAATAGCTGGACTGATTATATCCTCTTTTGCGGAGTTTGGCTGGATGCAAAGGGATGGGGATAATAGCATCCAAATGTTGATAGCTTGCCGAGTTCAGCAATTTTAATCCATATTGGAATCCGAAATACTCTGCTAAAAAAGGCTGATTGTTGTATTTTATCTGATAGATCAACCGTTCGACACGACTTTCTTTCTGTAAAATCAGAAATGAACAGGCTTCTTCTACCGGTACTTTTCCCCATAGTTGTCTGGCGGTGTCATTATCTGAATATTCGTGAAAATTGGTATACGGAAGATGGAAATCACAGGCGATGCAAATAAATTTTTCCTGATGCCTGAGTACACATCCACAACAGGCACACTCCCTCGGAAAGAAGATAGCAACAAAATCTCCTAAGATTCTCTTCAGATCAAACGGCATATAGTGACCTCCTGAACTAAAGATAATAAAACAATATCGTAAATTAGACGTTTGAGCTTTCCTTTTGCTTGTCTTTTATAGCGAGCTGTCCGCATGCAGCATCGATATCTTTACCACGGCTGCGTCTGATATTCGTAACGATCCCTTGGCTTTTAAGATAGTTGGCAAATATATCTATTTTGTCTGCCTCTGCATTCAGAAAATCCGCCAATGCAATCGGATTATATTCAATCAGGTTGACTTTACAGGGGACATGTTTACAGAATTTGGCGAGTTCCCGTGCATCTTCGAGTTCATCATTGAAATTGTTGAAAACAATATACTCAAAGGTGATCGGGTTCTTTGTTTTGGCATAAAAGTATTTTAATGCTTCGGCCAGTGACTTGAGCGAATTCTGCTCATTGATAGGCATGATTTCATTACGCTTCTTATCGTTTGCGGCGTGCAGAGACAGGGCCAGATTAAAACGGACCTGATCATCCCCCAATTTTTTGATCATCTTGGCGATACCGGCAGTGGATACCGTAATCCGCTTGGCAGCCATATTGAGTCCATCGGGTGCAGTGATACGCTCCACAGACTTCATCATGTTGGCATAGTTAAGCAGCGGCTCACCCATTCCCATATACACAATATTGGTTAGCGGCTGTCCGTAATGTTCCTCGGCCTGCTTACTGATTAGCACTACCTGATCATAGATTTCATCTGCATTCAGGTTACGTTTGCGGTCCATATATCCTGTGGCACAGAATTTACACGTCAGACTGCAGCCTACCTGAGAACTTACACAAGCCGTCATGCGCTCAGGCGCCGGAATGAGCACACCCTCAATGATATTGCCGTCATATAGCCTAAAGCTACTTTTGATGGTTTTGTCCGAGCTGATCTGTGATTCCTTGACTTTTACAGCGTTAATCGTAAAATTTGCTTTCAGTTTTTCACGTAGGCCTTTGCTCAAATTGCTCATTTGATCAAAATCTATGCAAGACTTCTCCCATATCCACTCGTAAATCTGCTTCGCACGAAAGCCCTGTTCACCCAACGCCGTTAGTTGATCTTTGAGCTGACTCAAAGACAAACTCCTGATATCTATTATTTTACTTTTTTCAATCACGGTACAAAGATACGAATAATTAAACGACAAAAAATCCCGTTCTAAAGAAAATAGAACGGGACAACTGTTATGTATATGTTTTAAAATAGGTAGATTAGCTACTCGTTAGCCATGTATGGCCTCCTTATTTCCATAAGACTGGATCAGCCGCCCTTCAAAATCCAACCATTCCTTCCAGCGTTTCTCCACGTCAACATCCACAGTATATTTGCGTGCAAAATTCAGGAAAGTAGTATAGTGATTGGCCTCCGATACCATGAGATCATAATAGAACTTGGCCAGTTCCTGATCTTTTATATTCTGTGACAGCACCCTAAACCGTTCACAGCTTCGCGCTTCGATCATCGCCGCGAACAGCAACCGGTCAATAAAAGCGGTATTCCGGCTACCATCCTTTTTGGAAAATTTCAGCAACTGCCCCACATAGTCATCCTTTCGTTCGCGCCCCAGCGTATAGCCACGTTCTTTGATGATCTCAATGACCATCTTGAAATGCTCCATCTCTTCAATGGCTATGGCAGTCAGTTCATGAACCAAATCTTCATGCTCTGAGTTGTTTGTAATCAAAGATATTGCATTTGAAGCAGCCTTTTGTTCACACCATGCATGATCGGTCAAAATTTCTTCCAAATTCCCTTCTGCGATATTTGCCCATCGCGGATCTGTCAACAACTTAAGTCCAAGCATTTTACTGTTTAACTGTTTTTATTCGCAAAGGTAGACAATATCTGTCCGTAAAAAAAATGTTATCACCTTTTAGTTATCCTTTTGGAGAGCTTTCCGAACCGCTGGAGCTATTTTATCTCCATAAATTTCAATCGATCGCATCATTTCCTTGTGGGAAGGTGCCCCCACATCCATATGTGCAGAAAACCGCGCCAATCCAAATTTCTCCTGTATTTGCAAGATTTTGTCAATAGCATATGCTGCATCACCGACGATCAGGTGTCCTCTTGACGATCTGCCAAAATCATATTGCGTACGCTGATAAGGAGGCCAGCCGCGGCTAGCTCCAATACGGTCCATCTGGGCCGAGTATACCGGATAATAGTAATCCGCAGTCTTCGCACTGTCATCACCAAAAAATGCATGCATATGGACGCCGACCTGAAACTTAGCCATATCATGGCCATTGTCTTCATATGCTTGGCGGTACATCTCAAATAAATGGTCGAAGCTTTCATACATACCGCCGATGATCGCGAACATGACCGGCAAGCCCAGCTTTCCGGCACGGATCACCGACGAAGTCGTCCCACCTACAGCAACCCAAATAGGCAGCGCTCCCTTCTTCGGTCTCGGATATATTTCCTGATTGATCAAAGGGGCCCTAAAGTTGCCGCGCCATGTAATCGGATGCTGTTTATTCAACCGCAGCAAAAGTTCAAGTTTTTCTTCGAACAGCTCCGCATAGTCTTTCAAATCGTAACCAAATAAAGGAAATGATTCAATAAAGGATCCGCGGCCAGCCATGATTTCCGCCCTGCCATCTGAAAGGAGATCAACCGTCGCAAAATCCTGAAATAACTTGACCGGATCAGCCGAACTCAGTACCGACACGGCACTGCCGAGCTTAATATGTTTTGTTACGGTCGATGCTGCTGCCAAAACAATTTCGGGCGATGCAACAGCATAATCCTGCCGGTGGTGTTCGCCAATGCCAAAGAAATCCAGCCCAACCTGATCCATCAGCTTGATTTCCTCAATTATTTCTCTCATCCGGTCTTGCGCCGCCTGTATCTGACCTGTCACAGGATCGATCCGCGAATCTCCAAACATACCTATTCCTAATTCCATATGTCTTTTATTTTAAAACTCATTCAAAAATAGTACCTCCGTTCAGCAAATAAATTGATCTAGGATAAGAAATACAGTCTGCTGCTCCTAACACGCTCGCACTAATCTATGGGTTTCATGACTTTGGTCAAAGCCGCGGGAAGCTGTATCAAGTCGAAGTCGTTATCAAAAATAAGATATTTATTCTCCCAGTACGTCGCATATTTCTCCTTAAAGTCGCGTAAGCTGTGGAAATGTCTGAAATTTCCCAATCGATCAGAAGCAAATTTCATGATTTTTTCCGCAGGACTATCCGTTGTGTTCAAACCGGCCATCGGCACCATCCCCAGATTCAGGTAACGATAACCCGCGGCCTTGGCGTGTCGTATGAGTTCAACGATCAGGGCATCCATACTACCGCCCGGAGCTTTACTCGATTTGCGAATCATATCGTAGGTACATTCATGTTTAACATAATCTGGAATAATATTCAGAAAGGCTACGAATTGTCCTTGTTCGTCACGCAGGACGAGGATATCCTGCGAAGCGAGCTCCTCGGTGTTAAACATACCTTGAGAAAATACCATCTCTTTTTTATTGAATTCCTTTAGCCATTCGTCCGAAACCTTCCTTAGCTGCTCCAAAAGCGATGAGGTATGCGGTGCCTGAAGTAAGCTCGCTGTATAACCTTTTTTCTGTATGGCATTGAGGCCATTACGCAGCGACTTACGATCTTTGCCCTCCAGTGAAAAGGCCCCCAGCTCCAGAATCGCCTCCTGCCCAATCGTAATTTTCTTTTTTCGCAGGGACGAAAAATGCACAAGACTATTTTCATCGACCCGATAATAGACAGCCTTTAGCCCATTCGCATAGCAATAACGGTCAAACTCCTGCACGAGCTCCTCTTTATCCCCTTCCTCACACACCGGTTCGTCCAGTACGATCGCGAACTCATTGGCCAATCTGTACGCTGTAAAACCCTCAGAGACCTCGGAGAAAAAAAGACTTTTATCTTTCGACAGCTTAAAAAAATCCATTGGCGACCGGCCGAACTCCTGCAGCAGCGCCTGTGCACGCTCCTGCTCCGTGGTACCCGACACTTGGTCGCGCAATAGCCGCGGACGAGCCAAGGCGTAAATCAGGATGAACCAACAAAAAATCCCTAATATTTTGGTGATACGCAAGAATTCCTGGCCGAAGCTAGTCTGCGGCATTAAATCATCATCCGCAAATAATAGAAAGCTTCTCGCGGTATGGTAGATCGACTGACGCCAGGTAAAATCCACTCCGAAGTGTTGTTTATCGATAAAATAAAAACTGAGTACGTCGAATAAGCAGACACCGGCCAGTGCGACAGCAAACGTTACAAATCCTATGCGTACCCAACTGATATTACTCTTGATGCGATATTGCTTATAATTGATCCCCAGCAAGACCATCGTTAGTAGAGCTATTGAGGCCTCTTCATAATCCAATGCTTTAAGCACATGCCCGAAAAACGAAAGGGCACTAAAGATTAGAGCTACCCAGAAAGCAATGCGAAAACCTTTAATGAGGTAGGCGGCAGTTAGCAGCAGGCCCACGCCCAATACAAGCACCATAAATTTGGATGCGTGTATAGCCTCCATGGGCAGATAAAACCGGTCCAGTTTCATGCGGTCAGCCAATGGCGGTGTGAGCACCGATATCACATTGACCATTCCCAGGAAGAATATCAGCAATGCAGGTCCAATGCGCGCCAGCAGTTCTTTACTTCTCCAGCAAAACGCAATGATTCCTAGCAATAAAGGTAGCCAGAATTCGAATACCCGATACAGCACAGTAATCCCCAAAGCCGCGGTCTGTGGATAACCATACGCCTTAAAAATATACAGCATTGTAAGTTCTACGGCTCCGAGCCCCCGCAAAAATGGTGATACGATCATCAATATGACCGAAACGGTGTAAGCAATCGCAGCAGCCTCAAAAGAATGATCCAGTCCCAGGGCATACATACTGACGAATGCATGTGCTATGCCGCAGCACTCGACAACCATCGAAGCGATCATCGTTGTCAATAAGTATTTCAATTTGATTTCACCAGAAAAGATCTCGTCGATGTTGGAGGCCACCGCCGGAAATTTAGATTCCATCCATTGATAAATGCCCTTATGTGTCCGAAAAGACCATACCAGCCAAAAGACGAAGCCCAATAACAGTCCCAAAATCAGCAATGATATCCATGCATCCCCAAAATTCTTATTGTTCCAGACAGTGTATAGAATGACCGGCACCCCAATGATAAAAACAGTCAGCAGACCGATGTAGCCGTATAATGCCCCCGCCTGGTGGATCTGCGTCGTATTTAGGCTCTGCTTTCTTAGTTGTGTCGTGGTATAAGCCAGTGCATTGATACCTCCAGCCGGAAGAAATACACTGAGCAAATTCCTTTTTAAGAACAGATCAATAGCAATACGGAGATTAATGGGCAGGCCTATCGCTTTAAAGCTTTGCACATACATAACCCCCTGCAACAAAACATATAAAATGGTTATGCCCATGCCGACCAGAACCCAGGTTAAATCTGCCGATCGCAGCTGCGGAACGATCGCGGACAGTTCTTTCCGTTCATTGCGAAGAAAGACAATGGCCAACAAAATGACCAATACAGCGATGAGCTCTTTCCAATAGGTCTTTGGAGAAAAATGCCGAATGCGTTGAACGAAGTTCCTACCCATATCATTGTTTATTGACTAATCATCGTATCTAGTATAAACACCCGATAAAGCTAATCGTTTGAAAATGACAAATTGTTAAGTTTTCGTCAATTCTTCTGACATTTATCACTAATTTTCCATCATGAAAGAGAAAAAGGTCTTGTTCATCGGGTTGGTATGGCCAGAGCCTGCATCATCTGCAGCAGGTTTCCGCATGATGCAGCTGATTGATACATTCAGGGCACAATCCTACCAGATTACCTTCGCTTCGGCCGCAGCCAAATCTCCCTATAGTGCCATCTTAACAGACTTGGGCGTTAGCGAGCAGCCTATTGTATTGAACAGCGACAGCTTCGACCGCTTTATTGCAACCCTGCAGCCCGATATCGTGGTGTTCGACCGCTTTATGGTTGAAGAACAATACGGCTGGCGCGTGGCCCAGCAATGTCCCGGGGCACTCCGTGTCCTTGATACAGAGGATCTGCATTTTCTACGCCAGGCCCGGCATAGCTGTGTCAAAAAGAAAGGTGATTTTTCATTCGATGAGTTATTTACGGATACGGCAAAACGGGAAATTGCTGCTATCCTGCGGTCCGACTTATCGTTGATTATCTCTGAATCGGAGATGAAGATACTCACGGAAGCATTTCATATATCGCCGAATATTCTCTATTATCTCCCTTTTCTCGAAGAAGAAATTACAAGCACTAAGGTTCATTCCTGGCGGCCTTTTGCCACTCGGAAACACCTGCTGTTTATAGGCAATTTTATACATGAGCCCAACTGGCATACCGTCCAGTATCTAAAAACGCAGATTTGGCCACGCCTACGCAACATGCTGCCACAGGCTGAGCTCCACATTTACGGTGCTTACCCAACACAAAAAGTACTGCAACTAGACAATCCAAAGGAAAATTTCCACGTCAGGGGCCGGGCAGAATGTGCACAGCTCACAATGGCTAATTACAGGGTGTTGATTGCGCCAATCCAGTTTGGGGCGGGCGTAAAAGGTAAATTCATTGATGCAATGCAGACCGGAACACCCTCTGTGACCACCTCTGTTGGCGCCGAAGCCATGAGCGGATCACTCCCCTGGAACGGCTTTATCGAAGACGATCCCGAGGCCTTCTGTCAAAAGACAGTAGAACTATATACTGATCCACTTATTTGGGAAAAGGCGCAAAACAACGGGATACAAATCATCAATGAGCGATATGAAAAGAAAAAATATCAAGCTGATTTCATGACCAACTTATCTCTATTGAAAGTTCAATTAGAAAAACATAGACAGCAAAATTTCATTAGCCAGATACTGTTGCACCATACCTTGCAGAGTACCAAGTATATGTCCTTATGGATTCAGGAGAAAAATAAACAGGACAATTAGTCGACATCCCGCCACCATGGGGCATAGAGGGTATCTAATCGGCTTAAATCCACAAGCTCCCCAATTTTGGGCGTGATTAGTCTGCTATGCTCCTTTTCTGCCACTTCATAGAACTTCTCCATGGGTTCTTTCCATCCATGCAAGGCCAACGCAAATTTCGAGGAGTGCACGGGCATTGTGGCTTTTGCCTGCAGGTCTTTTGTTTCCAAGGCCCATTCCTCAGGCAACGAATGAATATAATGCCAAGCATCGTTATATTGACCGTTCTCCAGAATGGCCAGGTCAAAAGGTCCAAACTTATCTCCGATCGTCTTAAAATGCTTGCCATAGCCACTATCTCCACCAAGGAACAGGTTGTATCGCGGAGTACGTAGCACAAAAGATGTCCACAATGTACTGTTGCGAGTAAATCTACGTCCCGAAAAATGTCTCGCAGGTGTAAAGGTCAGCCGAACATCAGCGTCAAGATCCACCTGATCATACCAGTCCCCTTCAATAATCTGTTCAGGACTGTAGCCCCACGATTCGAAATGTGCTCCTACACCCAATCCGCAGATCACCCGCTCCACCTTGTCACGCAGTTTGATTACTGTTTCATAGTCAAGATGGTCGTAATGGTCATGAGATATCAATAGATAATCTATCTTTGGAAAATCAGCTGCGGTATAATCCACAGCCAATTTAAAGGCCCGGTTACTTCCGGGAACAGGAGACGCATTGTCGCTGAATACGGGATCGATCAATAAAAGTTTTCCGTCAATCTTCAATAAATAAGATGAGTGCCCAAACCACACGACAAGATCCCGAGACGGCAGATTCTTAAGGTCACATTTTACGGCTGGCACTATCCCCTGTGGCTTCAGTCCGGGTTTCTTATTAAATAGAAAATGCCACAGTAGAGAAGCCATATTCACATCCTCCTTCAATGCTGGAGTGATTTCCAGATTATGGAAGATCCCATTTTTAAAGTGTGGTGAGCGTCGCATCCGTTCGAGCCGGGCACCTGTAGGACTTCCGCCAAACATCGGATGAACAAAATAATAAAGGAGCCCACTGACCAGAACGATCAGTAGCATTCCTAAAATCAGCCATCCAACAGTTCTCATCAAAAATTATTCTTCCACATCATGGACTCCACAGGGCGAACGGTCTTGCCGGTATATTTGGCGTTTCCTTTTGTATTGTAGAAAGTCTCTATTTCGCCTTCTACAGCAAAATAAATCAGCTGACCAATTGGCATACCGGCATAAACCCTGACCGGCTGTGCCACCGAGATCTCCAGCGTCCAAGTATTACAGAAACCAACATCTCCTTTGCCTGCCGTCGCATGAATATCAATCCCAAGGCGGCCGGTACTGGATTTGCCCTCCAAAAAGGGTACATGCTTATGTGTCTCAGTATATTCGAGCGTTACCCCTAAATATAGCGTATTGGGTTCCAACACAAAGCCCTCTTCCGGAATTTCGAAATGGCGGATTTCATTATGCTTCTTTGCATCAAGTACACGATCCGCATACGTTGCTAAATATTTACCCAAGTGTACATCGTAGGAATTGGTCCCTAAGCACTTACGATCAAATGGCTGAATAACAATACTCCCATTTTCGATCTCTTCAAGAATTCTTTTGTCCGATAAAATCATGTGTATTCTTATAGCGAGAGCATCAGGCAACGCTATGTAAATTCAAAAATACAGTTATCCCACAAATTTTTACGTTATTTTTTTATTTAAATGAACCATCTCCACTGACAGGTAGGTTCACTTCTACAGCCAGAATCCCCTTCCCTCAATGCTGTAATCTGCAATTTGTTTACTACATTTGGATATGAGTCTAGTGTATTTACGTGAAATCGATGAACAAACCAAGTTTGCTATCTGGCGCATCGAAGAGTCGGATGAGGACCTCTTGTCCAAACTTCAGCTAGATGAACGTGAAAAAGCCAAGCTAGCCTCTTTTAATAAAGGAAAACGGCGGCTGCACTGGCTCGCAACCCGTGTGTTATTGCGTACACTTCTCAATACGTCAAAGTACATTGACTGCCCATCTGATGCCAACGGGAAACCCTATCTCGTCAATTTTCCACAAAAAATCTCGCTTTCCCATTCTTTCGATTATGCCGCTGCCATGATCAGTACAAGAGGTGAAGTGGGGATCGATATGGAGATTATCAAAACGAAGGTAGAGCGGATTCAGCACAAATTTCTCAAACCTGCTGAGCTTGATTTCATCAGCCGGGGAGTAAACCAATATGAGCAGTTGTACGCCTGCTGGTGCGCCAAGGAGGCGATCTATAAATTACAGGGGAACTCTGGAGTTTCCTTCCTAAACAACATGACCATTCTGCCCTTTGAATACCAGTCACAAGGTCTTCTACAATTGGTGCTCAATCACAATCAAAGGCAGTGTATTTTCGATGTGCATTACGAAAAATTCAATGAATATATGCTGGCCTATGCCGTTGGCGAGATACTTTAAAAAATTAATTTTTCTCAAATTCAACGAATTAGCATCTGAGCAATACTTTTTTTTTGCGCTTTTTGAAAAAGCCTCTATATTTGCAACATCAAAAACAAAAAGGCCCGTTCGTCTAGGGGTTAGGACGCAAGATTTTCATTCTTGAAACAGGGGTTCGATTCCCCTACGGGCTACAGATCTAAAAGTCAAAACATACAAAAACCTGCAAATTAAACATTTGCAGGTTTTTTTGTTTTTCAGTATCTACAAAACCTCTAAGAATTCCCAATAAAAAAGTGAGTCATTTTCGCTCATTTACTTACTCACTAGCATAGAGATAACACTCTTATAGTCAACGTGTTTAGTCTTTAAACACCTTAATCCGTTTTAGTTGCAAGGATTTCGGGCGGTATTGACCGAGATATCTTTGCCATTGTACACGAAGTATTTTGAGACCATTTTGTAATAGGGGCTTTCATGGTCACTGACCAATAACTTTCTCCCATTGGGAAGCGTTAGATTTCTCATCTGTTGCAGCAGGTCGATAAAAGTGGGAAGATGGTCATCCTGTACCATCGGTTTGACGGACACCTCATATTTTTCAAGATCGGCCAGTTTTTTCTGTAGGGATTCCATCTCTGTCCGCAGTTTGCTGATCTCTTCGTCTTTCTCTTTTATGAGCATATCATTTGGCCTGATATTCCATTTGTCCAATGGAGCGAGAAAATCGAGGAATTCGTTCAGCTTTCTGATATTTGAAACATAGAGTGGATGCTTGGAAGAATAAGGGCTCTGACCTTTAAAATAATCAATCCGGTCGGAAACGATATGCCAGACATGGGAAAAGAAATCTTTTTCCGAACGGTTTTCACCGGAAAGATAATATTCCAGATGGTACTGATAGTAATCATCAAATACCTCGTGTTTTATACTATAGATCTTGAGAAGAAAATGATTGTCTTCGTATCCTCGGGGGACTCCCTTGACGGTTCCGATCGCAAATGGATGGGACCTGAAGTCGAATACTTTCCTTGCTTTAAAATAATGTGTTGACATATCATAAATATAATTAAAAAGCTATTAATCTCTTTATGATCTAGATCCATCTGACTGCAACGGGTTTTCATCCTGAAGTTTTTTAGTCCTGATCGTTCTGTAATTTTTCATACGTAGAATTCCTGATGAATATTAGGTATGATGCAATCAGTGTGACAAATAGTACAAAGTAATGAAGTTCATAAAGAATAAAGATCAGCGCTAGGAAGTAATATGTGCTGATAGATTTTATAACAGATAAAGGACTATTTCCAACAAGAAAAATTAAGCTCCTCACAGAAAGAAGAAAAATAACGGTTGAACAAATAGCAACAGCGAATAAATGAAATTTAAATGCCGAAATTATAAAAATCATTTCGGGCAGGACAAGTAGTACAAAATAAGTGTAAATGGTAAATAAGAATGCAGCATAATTGGTAAGTTGGAGTGCAGCATTTTCGGCACTAATAAATACACAATCCATTCCAAAAGTATGCTATAAAATTTACTTGTCCAAGAACGTTTTTCTATTCTGCATTCTATAGCTTTCTCCTGTGAGGTTTATCACTTCGCATCGGAACAATATCCGATCTAAAAGTGCCGTTGCAATAACTTCATCCTCGAGCATTTTAGCCCATTCTGTCGGCTTCTTGTTTGTCGTTACAATGATCGAAGTAGATTCGTAGATCTGGTTGATGAAATTGAAGAAAGCGACTGCGACATTTTTTTCCAGAGGAAACAGCATGACATCATCAATGACGATGAGGCCCGCCCGCAGCATTTTTTTGTATTCAGCAGCCTGTGAACGTACAAAGTCCCTTGTCTTTAAGGTAGAAACGATCTCTTCCATCGTCCTGAAATACACATGATAGCCTGCCTTGACAGCGTCTCTTGCCAGGCCTGCTGCAAGCATTGTTTTTCCAGTTCCACTGGGTCCCATCAGCACGAGATTAAACAGCTGGTCGATCCAGTTAAGTTCCCGTAGTGCAGCGAGCCGTTTGTCGGTAAGCCCGTTACGTTTGGCTTCGTAGAGCGAGAGGTCGTTGTTTTTTGGCAGAGAAGCAGATTTCATCCGTCTGCTCTCATCCCTTTGCCGGCGGTGCTGCTGCTCGGCCCTGAAAAGACGGGAGAGTAACTCCAGATAGCCTATCTGCTCATTTTCTGCCCCCGATAAGAGATCAGCTTTTCCTTTACGAAATCACCGTAGGGATCCAGTAACTTTTTCTTGGAAGGGGGCGCTTCCAGTTCTTTTTGGTAACTTCGGTCGTCTTTGCTCAGAAGCTTTTTTACAGTACGCCAGTTCAGGCCGAGATGTTCGGAAATCCTGCGAATCGAACTGCCTTCCCGATGCATTCTGTGAACCTCATGATAGGTCATAAGTTTACTTAAATAATAGTTCATAAATAACTTTGTCTTTTTGCTCCGACAAAGCTTGTTTTTTCTTTTGGGACACCGCGTCCCAAAAGATGAACTATGTATCTATTAGTGCCAATTATGCTGCACTTCTTATTGCCAAAAGTTGTGTATTCTGATTTACCGATTACAATAAGGTATGGAGGACATGAAACGACGGATTTTACTGACCGGAAAATCAAGCAAAAATATAAGTTTCTTCCCTTCAAATATAAAATCTTTGTATAGCAAAACAGAATTGACACAGGCTAATGTCATGGTAAGATAAATGACATATCTTGTATTATTCTCTGTTTCTTTAATATCAAAGAGAGTGGTCAGTGTATATATAGCCAGTAGGCCAATCAGTTTGTAACAACGAAAGAAGTTCGGTTATTGATGACATGGTTATATATATTGAATAGATTCAGTTGCCTCCCGTTAAATTTCTTGGAATAAGATACCTTTAGAGAACTTATATCGCTGTTAAAGATGGTAAATGCTCCATATCAAGACCCGGTACCTATTAATGTCGGTGATTTAATTAAAGTGTTTCAAAAGGAATATAAGGTTAGATACCCGCACCACTCCTATACAAAGGAGGTTGAAAGGCTTTTGGCTTCTTTTATAACGATAAAGAAGGGCGGTCACTATGTAGATTTTCCCGCCGAGGATTTTACCGGAAAAAATGTACGGCTTTCTGAACTTCTAAAGACGGGGACAAAGTAGTACTCATTAATCTATGGGCATCCTGGTGTAGCCCCTGCCATCGTAAAGGTATGGAGTTGATACCCATTTATGAGGAATACAAGGATCTTGGTTTTAAAGTCATAGGTATTGCCCGTGAAAAGAAGAGAGAATCCGGAATTAACGCAGCGAAACAGGACAAATATCCATGGACAAACCTACTTGAAATTAATGACCAAAATAGAATCTGGGAGATATATGGTGTAGGAAATTCTGGCGGAGGGACGTTCCTTATTGATAAAAACGGTAAAATATTGGCTGTGTCACCTGATCTTAATGATATCAGGAAAATACTCAGCGAAGAATTGGGCTCATAACTAGGATCGATCCAGTCCCTTAAAATTGCTAAATACAATTTAGGCAAACAAGATTCGTTGCACCGTGTTCGCTAAAATAACTTTTTATAGAATATTCTATTCTCCGAAAAGAAAGCTTATATAATTTTCAGAATTTAGCCAGATTTCTTTATTGAGCTCAAATGTTTTTGGGTGAAAAATTTCTTCTAATTCGTAGAGCTAACCTAAATTTGTTTTGTTCATAATTATATCGATTTTTATTCATCTGGTAGAAAACAGGTACCTTGAGGAGTTCTTCTTTTTTTTGCTGCATTAAAATTATTTGAAGCTTGCCTTCAAAAATTAAGTTTAAAAAAGTTTGTTTGATTAAGCTGGCTACTTTTTTCCTGGTCCGATTTTTTTTGTTTTTAATAATTTTAAAACAGCTAATTCGTTGAGGATAGTGTCAATCTTTAATGGAAAATTATCTTGTTTTTACCTTTCATCTTTCAACAGCAATTTTTATCATTCACTTTCATATTTTGTCCCGCTTTCTCCATTCCAATGATAATATCACAAACTCTCAAAAATCATGATCAATTAGATAAAAAAGTTTTTTTTGACGAATTGGCTTTTGAACACCACAAACCATTAATCTCACTCCACATTTCATAAAAATAATATGTAAGTA
>Ga0182746_1001174_pt1 | contig 26099 bp, 34 predicted proteins | sample eDN3rd30CBELigOP_FD_128881 | JGI IMG/M metagenome (GOLD analysis project Ga0182746, IMG submission 128881) | Enriched Organic Plus compost microbial communities from Emeryville, California, USA - eDNA 3rd pass 30_C BE-Lig OP (version 2) (version 2) ... | reverse complement strand
GTTGATTATAGAACCAATTACAGATTTTGCTTTGGCCGTCCAATGAATGTTCATCTTCTTTTTTAAAAAACATTTCAATCTTACGATTAAATACCAAACTCACTATTTTCACCTCCTCCCACACGAACAAATGATCCTATTTATGTTTTACGATAAGCTTACCAACAGTTCAATGCCTATAATTCAAAAAAACTTGCTCAATGAAAAATAAAATTGAGCAAGTTTAACTATATTTAAAGAAGCTGTTTTTTAGCCCCTTTATTACCTATACTAAACGATATGATTAATCAAGCCATTTTTCCGTTACCTAACTGCGACTCTTTTACTTTTTGATATTGGAAATACATTGCAATTCGCCAAGGAACAATCATTCCTAACGCGAGAATATAAAACATGCCAGCTAATACACCAAATTCTAGTGTACTTCCTAATATAATTTTAGCAACTACACGGATTAATAAAAGAGCAACCAAAATAAATACAAACGCTTTCGATCTCTGCATATAAATTTGATTGTCTCTCACTTCAAACTTGGATGTTTTAATTAACAAAATCGAAAATAACAGCCCTACTGTAAATGCTTCTATAAATTCATAACTGGTTATGCGAAACATCGGAAAAATAAACATTAAAGCCCCCGTACTCATAAATAGAGGCGGCAAAATAATCTTCTTCACATTCACGGGTCTTTCAGTTTCAGTCATCCTGAACTTATATACAGTAATCCCCATAATAATAGCAATTACCGCGGATATATAAATCACCATCTATCATCCCTTTAACTAAATTAGGTAACATTAATATTACGAATAAAAGTATATATTACCTAATTCAGATAAGCAAGAATACACACCTTAACTGAGAGTACGGTTTATAGCCTCAATCACTCGACCCTCATCAAAAGGTTTCACAATAAAATCCTTGGCTCCTGCTTCAATCGCTTCAACGACCATTTTCTGTTGTCCCATTGCAGAACACATGATCACTTTAGCTGTAGGAAATTCCTGTTTAATTCCTTTTACCGCATCTAACCCGCTCATAACTGGCATGGTAATATCCATTGTTACAAGATCTGGATTTAAGTCTCGATATCGCTCAATCGCTTCCTGTCCATTTTCAGCTTCACCAACTACTTGATGGTTAGCTTTTTTCAATATGTTAGAAAGGGTCATCCTCATAAACTTTGCATCATCTACTACTAATATTTTTGCCATGATTATTCCTCCTCATTTCATACAACGAAGCACTATCTTATTCTATATCTATACAAAAACCAGAAAGTATCTTTAGAATATAAGACTTAAGTCCTTTAATCAAGATATATTATGTTACAATTTGTTTGAAGTCCCCATTAAAACCCTGTAAATCCTCCAAATAGACTAGATAAAATACTAATAATCTTGGTCATCCAATCAAAAAATAACACTACTCCCATTATAATCATTAAGTATCCACCGGCTTTCATCATGCTAGAACTATACTTTTTAATCCAAGACAATTTTCCAATAAAGAAGGATAGTATGAAAAACGGAATCGCAAAGCCTAAAATATAAGCAATCATATAATACATCGCAGAAGTCGGTTGAGATATCCCCATAGATATAACGGCACCAAGAATAGGTCCTGTGCAAGGTGTCCATCCCGCCGCAAACGCAAGACCAATAATCAGAGAACCAAAATAACCGGTAGGTCGATTTTTAAATTCAATCCGTTTACCTTTCATTAAAAATTGCGGCTGAAACACTCCTAAAATAATTAAACCAAAAAGGATAATGAGAATGGCCCCAATTTGACGAATCAAATCAGAATAATCATAAAAAAAAGTCCCTAGAAAAGAGGTACTAAAACCAAGGGCAATAAATACAAGAGAAAAGCCTAATAAAAAGAAAATCGTATGTAAGAAACTTCTTCTTTGGAGCATAACCGGTTCTGCTTTAATATCTCCTACACTCATCCCTGTTATATAAGAAAGAAAAGCTGGATATAATGGTAAACAACATGGTGAAATAAAACTCAGTATCCCCGCTCCAAAAGCTAAAAAGATATTCAAATCATCCAATACTTTCACCCCTAGATAAAAAGTATATGTCCATTGTAGCAAAGCATTTCATAAAAATACATTTATTGGTCTCCAATTATACTTTTACGAAAAATGATAGAATCCACAATAAAAGCACTCCTAGAAATGCCTTTTCATTACTTTATTTGTTGCCTCACCTAATGGAGGTTCTTTTACAATGGTTTTTATCCCAGTTGCATCATCATTTGTTCGTTAATTGGTTTATCAACATTTTTGCAACTCTTACTTTATCAATCCGAAACTCATTGTCTATGATGATAGATTTATAATAAGGAAGAAACTCGGCGTATCTTTGATCTGTTGTATGAATACTCCAACCTTCTTCAAATTAAAGGGAATCATGTAGTAAAGAAATAAAAAAGTGTATGAATAAAACCGCTGATTAAGTACATACTAAGAAACATCAAGCAACGATTAGATGATTGCTTTGTTATCTGCAAGCGTGTAGCTCAACTGGCTAGAGCGACTTGTTCACTTGATGCGATAGTGAATAATGTATTTTGCGGGTTCGAATCCTGCCACGCTTGACCTATTTTCATTTTTAGGAATAATAAAACTTCCCTGCTTATCTCCCCTTCTTAACACCACCTTTCTCTATGAAAAGCTCTTACTTCCCTAACAACGATTTACTTTCTCTCTTTCATACTTTGATGCATTCCTGTTATCTTCTTTTAATAAAAATAAGTTGTTATGTAACTGTATAGAAAGGAAAATGCAAAGATAAATTGATAGACTTATAAGAAAAGCTTGTAGTATACATAATGAAGTTGACTAAAGGGAGATGAACCATGGAAGCGCATGTAAAGAAGTCTTTAGAAGAGTGGAAAACAGAAATTTGTGAGTTATTACATGGAATAGATAAAGAGTATGAAGAAGTAAAACGTGAGCTTCAGGTTTATTCCTATAAATTCAGCATTACTAAACAGGTTGTACAATCTACAGTCAATGATGAGATTATCCGCAATATCCGTGAGCTTTATCATAAACCGTTTGAACAAAGATTTAACCAGTTGAAAGAAGAAATAAAAGACCTCGAAGAAAAGAAAAAAGTGTTTCAGATGTTTGTAGATAAAATTGATAAAGTAAAAGAAAAAGAAGAGGTAAAACCCTATATACCTGCTCAATAACCCGAAGGTAAGCAGTGCAATAAAGAATGAAATTTATAGAACGGGTAATAAAATTAGCCTTCCTTTAGAACATGTTTCCTAAAGGAAGGCTTTTACATATAAAACCTATTTGAATTTAATGTTTTACAACTGTAGTAGTTGCCTTTGAACTAATATTCCCCGCCTTATCCTTTGCAGTAATAGAAAGTATAGTTCCCTTTCTTTGTGCTTTTATCTTAACAGAGTAATTTCCGTTCGAACTAGCCTTAGCAGACCCAAGTTTCTTACTTCCTGCCTTTACGGTCACGGTTGAATTAGCTTCTGCCTTTCCTTTAACTACTTTATCGTTATCATCTACCCTTTTAACAGTTGGTTTAGATGGCTTAACATTGTCTATAAACATAGCTCCGATTGCATATAAGTCCTCTTCTGTATTATCATCATAATACTCGTTATCTAGATCTAAAACACCCACATAGTATGTGCCTGCCTTAGCTTGATAGCCTTGTACTTGAACACCATTCTCATACTCATAGCCTAAATATTTTAACTTACTATTTTCAACATAATCTTTTTGTACAGCATTAAATAGGAGATCAATGGAGTATGAATTAGTTTCTCCACCTACTAATAAAACTCCATTCGTAGGTACTACTACTTTATAGAAATCTACATCGTACAAAGGAAGTAATTGACCAACCATCAGTTTTTCATATGATAATTTATTTGCTGAATTAAAATCGTCATTATACTCTTCTTCAATAGTGTAATCATCACTGGAAGCACGACTCACAGTACCCATTTTATTAGAGCTTTTTGCAGAGCCTTTTATTTCTACTTGTAACTGATTTAATACAGCCGAATTCACTAAACCTTCTGGAAGTGGTTTTTCCACTTGGCGTTCAATAGCTTTCCTTGCCAACTCGAACTCAGTTCCTTCTGCCTTAACAGTGCCTACCGATAATGATGAAACAGCTAATACACCTACAGCCACTAATGATAAAATACCTCTATTGCGCATATTCTTCCCCCTCATTTGTTATGACGAACTATATACTATATTTATACTAATACATAAGAACTATTTTTACCATTTTTATCCATACAAAGACTTAAAATCCCATCATCTAAGCCTAAGCATCTTCCTTCTCACCTCTTCTATAAGATTTAGCAGTCTCTTACTCAAGCAGCTATAAACCTAGGAAGTATCGCTGCATTTATTCACAAATCACCCCTAATATAATTCAAGGAAGGCTAATTCAAAAAATCTGTTACTACACTATTAGAAGCTAACTAGAACATGTTGAAACCCTTTTAAGACAACAAAAAGCGGGATACAAGTGTTGTTCCCCGCCTCGTGCTACCATATTACTTCTTTTTAATTTTATATTCTCCTCCAATGGTATATAGTACAATTTTACCACAACACCAATATAAGGATGTGCTAATTCCCCCTAATGTAACTACTTAGTCACTGAATATTAATTTTCTAGGATGAAACATCGATTCATATCGAACCATGCTGGAGAACTACATCTGATGTGATCCATTCAATAAATGCCAAATATTAACAATATGTTTATTCCCCCCTCCACTCAACCTGCTTTCCATCCATAAAAAAAGAATCAGCACATAGCCGATTCTTCTAAGCATCATTATCTCTTTTTCAAACTGACAAGTTCATAATATTTTTTATTTTTACTGGCACTCTTAATCAACTTTACATAGTTGTTATAAAAAGGACTAGACTAAAATTCCTTTTATTCATCTTTACCCGCTTCAATCATTAAGAAGATTGCTGATATAATATGCATAATCATTCCCACAAAGGGAATCCAAGCAACACATGATGTCACAATTCCAAGAATATGTCCTGTTTTCTTTCTATTTTCCTTTGACGATATGATAAGTGATACAATGTGTAGAGCTAACATGACTAAAAGTGGAGTCCAATATAAACCAACTACAATTGATCCACCGAGTAAAGGAATGCCAAGTAACGCTTCCAATCCACCTGATACCCATTTTAATAATCTAGAAGCTCCCACAATTATTCATCCTCTCTTTTTATAATATTTATTTTATTCTATCCTTTCTAAATATAATCTCTAATATCTCTTTCGCTTTTTAACTTCATCTTAACTTAACCTTCTGTCATACCAATACTAATTCTTACTCATCAATATTTTATCTTAATTAACTAACGTATCTTCTTTTTCTCCGATAATTATCTATTTTTTAATTTAATAAGTTCATGTTTAGTTAGTCCGTCATAACCACTTTTGATAAATCCTACATTCGGAGCAAAGTATAGTTTATATCCACTATAAACTCCCTGTATTTCAATACAATTTTTAAAAGTACCAGCTCGTGTTTTCACTGTTTTAGACATAGACGTAACAACAAGATCCTCTTCTCCAAATGGATCTTGCAATGATTTCTTAATTTTAAGAGGATATTTTAAATCTAAATAATAAATTATCCCGTCTAAACTCAAATATCCAGTGTACAAGCCATTTATATTTTCACGCTTTATTTCAATATCTTCCCCGTTTACTATCCATTTGTCTGCACCATTTTTACTTTTACCCGAATAAATATATTCCTTTATACAATCGCCTTCAACCCAATAAGTATATGTTTTCCTTTTATCCATCAAATAAAAATTTGTGAATTTTAAATATTTAGTCATTACATAAGCTTTCTTTTTTTATAACGAATCTCCGACTATCCTGATTTAATTTGTGAATAAACATATACTCCAACATCTTTCTTTAAGAATCCAACTTTTTTGTATTTTGTTCCTGCACCACTTCGTACGTTCAACGCACCGCTTTTGATATTTACGTATGCTATTTTAGTAGTAGCGGCTTCTGTAGTGAAGGAGTTAAACAAAATGATAATACCAAGATAAACGTAATAAATATTTTAGATAACTTTTTCATTAGCCATGATACCAACCTGATTTTACATTAACACCAACAATGTACATTTCTACTCCATCGACTTCACCATACACTGAATATTGTCCCTGATTATTATAAATGCCATTTTTTTATATCTCAGGGTATCCTTCGAATCCACATAATATTTTACCATTGCATCCTCGAATTCTTTTTTAATTCCAGGAGACCATGCAAATGGGTCAGCAAATTTTATATATTTAGTCGCAACATACGCTTTTTTCCCTTTATACTTAATCTTCGACCAACCCGAGAAGTTATCAGTCGAATAAACAGCTACCTCTGCTCCTTTTTTTAATGAACCAATTTTTTTGTATTTTGTCCCTTCTCCACTTCTTACAGTCAAAGTACCACTTTTGATTTTTACAAATGCTTTTTCTGTAGAAGTCGTTTTCGATGAATGGAACGCTTCTGCATTCGATGAATTAAACGAGAAAAATGATAGTATCAAAATAGGGATAATACAGACTTTCAATAATTTTTTCACAACTATAATCCTCCTTAATAATTTACTAGCAATATTCTACTATACTTCCATAAAAAAGGAATGTTTAATTTCTAATTCATATTTACCACACAAATATAAAAAACACTTACATAGTAAGTGCTTCTTATACCCGAATTATAGTTAAGTAGATTAATAAAAATCGATATATTATTAATGGTCGTCATCTACTCTACTCCACAAAAAAAGCATCTAACCATACCTAAGTTAAATACTCAATCTAAAGTGTTGGTAGTACCTACATTCTTCGCTATTTTAAAGGAAGAACGACAGCCACAAGCAGCAATGACATTTAGATTATCAATAGTAAATCCTCCGCCCATCATCGATTATTTGCCAATGTTGATATATCAAGGTTTTTTATTGTTTTTGGTGATTATGAATTGCAATCATGATTGTTAATTGCAAGCCTTCACGATTGTTAATGTCGTTAACTGAATTATACCCAAAGTTTTACACTCAAACAAGTAATAGCCAACTTATAATTCCTTAATATAGTAAAAAAATCCAATCCCCTAAAAATAAGATTGGATTTCTGTTTACACGTTACCTATATCAGAAGTTCAACCACTGCTTCAGTTGTTAAGAACATAGCCGCTACAGATGCAGCGAACCCTTATATAATCATATTCAATTAGCACTAACCACTTCTCATGATAAAGCTTCATTTTCAATGATAAAGTAGTGATGGAAACATGTAAAGTGGTCAAGGAAATATTTCTCATTAAGAGAAGGAATGTAACAATTATTCACCAATACAGGGAATAGATTACTACTATACTCAAAAAGGTCTAACTTAGCTTTTTCTCATTGTTAACCTTTTTAACTCATTGACCAAATAATCCATCGAGGTATTCCTTTTCCTCTGGACTATTCCATTTATAAGGGTATTCACTCTTCTTAAAAAATTTGTGACCCCAATATGAGTCTTCATTTAGCAAATAAGGTGTTTCACCATACTGTCCTCTTGTGATTCTATTCCAGCTGCGGTCAACATTATAAATAGGGTCTACTCTCTGTATTAATGTATATTCAAGTAAACGATGCTCGTCCGTTGGATAGATAGAGAAACTATGAACAAGTGGATTAAGGTATTCATAATGGTGTGAAAAGCGTTTTCCAAACTCGGAAGCATATCCAACATAAAGTGGTTTATTTTCTTTGTTCCACAGTATATAAACTCCACCATATTTAGAGATTGTATTAAATCGATAAAAGTCTGTTATCTTCATAAGTCAACACTCCTTGTGTGCCAATAAAGTAAGGTTGCAAATAGTATATCATACTTCTAGAATTACCCTGTGATTTTACTAGTTCGCTTAGAATGGCAACGGAAACTTGAAATAATTTGTGATGTGTAGATGAGTCTGCCTATCTGATATCCCATCAATGTTCCCTGTGAAAATGTGGAAACTATGCCCCCTATCCTATGAAAATGAAAAGAGACCCCTCAGGGGGAGTCCCTTAACACACTTGTTGATGCTTTTTGATTAACTTGTCTAGTGTTGGTCGTGATACCCCTAATTCCTTTGCAAGCTGAGACTTTGATACTTCACGATTCATATATCGTTGATAATGCTTTTCGAACTCTTGGATTGCTACTTCTTTTCGTCCTTTGTACTTTCCTTCAGATTTAGCTATTGCAATACCTTCACGCTGTCTTTCGAGCATATTTTCACGTTCAAAATCGTTAATAGCACTAATCATCTTTAACATTAGTCTACCTGTTGCTGTTGAGGTATCAATCTGCTCTTTAATTGATACTAACTGAACCCCTTTTGATTCCAATAGTTCAACTAGTTCTAATAAGTCTTTTGTGGAGCCTGCTAATCTCGAAAAGTCAGCAACATAGATTGTATCGCCTTCCCTAGCAAAGTCTAACATCTCTTGTAGCTTTGGTCTGTCGGTATTTTTTGCTGAGACCTTCTCCTGATACACCTTATCTATTTTGTACTGTTTGATAGCTTCAACTTGTCTCGCTTCGTTCTGTTCAACTGTTGATACTCTGATATATGCTATATTCATGTTCATCTTTCCTTCCGTATGTAACTGATGAATCAAAGATAGCATACTGTGTTGATAAGATTTGTTACGCAGATTAAGAAGAGATACTTGTATAAATATATGGTATAATTTTCCTAGTAAGTTCGTATTTTGAAATAGTACGAATAAGCTATACATAAATAAAAAGGGGGAGTTAAGGTGGATATTTTTTTAGGATTGGTATTTTTTGTTGCATTTATCGCTTTTCTTGTGTTTGCCATTTTAACAGTGGTTGCTTTGATTAAGAAGAATGGGCTGGTTAAGCGTCAACTTATCTGCACTGGTGGATCCATCGCGATGATGTTTATTAGTTTGAGCATTGCAGTAGCAATAGATGAAGAGGATAGCTCACAACCTGCAAGCATAGAGGTTGCTAAAGAAGAGAAGTTAACACCTGAAGAGGAAGCAGCTAAGAAAGAAGCAAAAGAAAAAGCCGAAGCTGAAGCAAGAGCTGAGAAGGAAGCGGAAGAAAAAGCTGCTAAAGAGAAAGCCGAACAAGAAGCAAAAGCTAAGAAAGAAGCGGAAGAACGTAAGAAAAAAGAAGAGGAAAGAAAGAAAGCGGAAGAAGAGGCCCGCATTGCAGCAGAGAAGGCTGAAGCTGAAAAGAAAGCAAACGCTCAACCCATTGAATATGCACAGCTCATCAAGAATCCTGATCGTCACGCTGGAGAATATGTAAAATACACAGGAGAGATTGCTCAAATTCAAGAAGGAGATAATTCAACCGTAATACGTCTTGCAGTCACTCAAGAATCTTACGGATGGAATCCTAATGATATCATCTGGGTTGAGTATGATGGATATACAGAATACGTAGATGGAGATGTGATTACTGTCTATGGAGAAATCTATGGAAGTCACACCTATACATCACAAGCCGGATGGGAAATTACTATTCCAGCTGTGATTGCTGAATCATTTGAGTGATCATTTCAAATTGTGACAACCGCACAAGAAGAAAATGTTCGTCTTCAAGTAATCTGACCGTTCGTACAAGAAGCCACTGATCCTATTGAACAATCGCTACCGTTACTTTAAGCACATTCCTTTACAATCACTGTAACTTATTGTAGCAAACAATAAAGCAGTTATATAAATCTAAGTTACTCAATAAACCATAGATAAATACAAGAAGATAAAGCCACGACCTGGAATCGTGGCTTTATCTTCATACTACAACTATGATCAGGCTGTAACTTCTTCTGTCGTGAATCCATTCAACACAAGCTTAGGCACTCTAGGTAACTCAACCTTATTCATTGGGCTTTCGATTAAATACTCTTCCTTGACACACCTATTAAAGAACGCTTTAACCATTTTTGCCATTGATGTAAAACACTTTGTGGCTTAAGTCCAGACTTTTATTTCCCTCCTACATACGCTTTTAAATCATGTACTGTTACTGATTCTAACGCTGCAATACCTCGTTTCTCTTTTAAAAATACCTTCACCTGCTTTAATTCCTGACGTTTGTTTATCATGGTTTTATTTGTATACCCTTCAGCCATGCAATGATATAAATACTCATCAATTACATCTTCCAACAACACGAAAAAGACCACCTTTCTGCTTAATCTTTCAACAAAAAAGTGGTCTTATATCAATTATTAGAATGATTAATCAACATGTACGTATAATGGCGATGAAAACTTAACCAAATAGAGAAAAATTTACCCATAATCATCCTATTTTATCAATCAAAGAATGCTAAAAACCTATGTAGCAAGGTTTTATTTACCTTGTTGTTTATTCATTGCTTGCATCATTTGATTAATTTTCTTTTGCGATGGTTTTTGTCCCATTTGCATCATCATCATTTTTAACATTTGTTCATTAATTGGCGGATTTTTCTTCAAATAGTCCATCATGTACTTACGAGCGATGAAAAATCCTAGAGCAATACCAGCAATCAATGCTAGAAAGCCAACTAGAATGTATAACCACATACTATTTCCTCCTTCTTGTTGTCTAACATCAGTGTACTAGACCAAAGGTTATTATACAATATTCCCTGCCGAAAAGTCCTCTATTTAGACAAATTTTCTTTCCTTGATCGGCTTGAGCCACCCAAAACGCTCATGATCGAAATCAATAGCCAAGAAGCTAGGCCCACATTTACGAATACATTCAAAAAAAGCCGTTTCTGCTACATAGTCTCCGCTCGATTGAATCTCTAGAAAATCTCGATGAATCCATAAAGAAGCACAACTCCTGCCACTATTCTTTTCTAAGTAATATCCCCCATTTTGATAGCAAAAATTCTGCTTCTTTTGTTGTTCAATCACTTTCTTCACTTGCTCATTTGGAATAATTTTCGTTACATATTCAATTTGCTTGTGTAAAATATCTCGTAAAGATCCCGTTGTCTGAATATATTCCAAAAATAAATTGAAAAGTGACCTTTCTCTTCCAAAATAAAGCTGAGCAACTTCCTCTTCTATTAAATAGACTCGATAGGTTCTCATTCAGCCAACGCCTCCTCACACTTAATTTTTAATAACACATCATAGCAAAATCATATTTTTATATCCATCTAAAAATAGATTTATTTAGCATATTAAAATTCACTTCCATTATATAGGATTCACCTAAAAAGATATGTTGTTTATTGAAAAAAAAAATTAGAACTTTTGTCGAAAGAAATCTAGTTAATCCAAAAAGCGTGCTAAAACTTCACTTACTTTCATACTTTTTGACGATAAAAAAACTGACATCACAAAATGCGATGTCAGTTTGACTTCTATTATTGTTGAACTAACGTTTTAACTCGAGAAACGATATTTTCAACTGTAAAACCAAATTCCTTCATAATTCTTCCGCCTGGTGCAGATGCTCCGAAGTGATTAATTGCTAAAATATCACCTTCATCGCCTGTGTAGCGGTCCCAACCAAATGGTGAAGCTACTTCTAACGCTAGACGCTTTTTAATAGAAGGATTTAAAACACTTTGTTTGTATTCTTTCGTTTGAGCTTCAAAGCGATCCCAAGATGGCATGCTGACAACGGCAACATCAATACCTTCTGATGCTAAAGCTTGTTGTGCTTCCACAGCTAAGCTCACTTCTGAACCAGTTGCAAGTAATAATGCATCAGCTTCTTGTTTTGTCGATGGAGACACGATGTAAGCCCCTTTAGATACACCTTCTAAAGCTAGTTCAGCTGTATTTTTCAACGTTGGCAGACCTTGACGAGTTAATACAAGAGCTGTCGGTTTATCCTCTGATTCAAGAGCTAGCTTCCATGCTGCCGCTGTTTCATTTCCGTCTGCTGGACGAATTACACCTAGGTTTGGCATCGCACGTAAAGAAGCTAATTGTTCGATTGGTTCATGAGTAGGACCATCTTCCCCTACTGCAATACTATCGTGAGTAAACACGTATGTGACTGGAAGCTTCATTAAAGCAGCTAGACGAATTGCTGGACGTAAGTAATCCGAGAATACGAAGAATGTTCCTCCAAACACTTTTACACCGCCATGTAACGCCATTCCATTTAAAGCAGCACCCATTGCGAATTCACGAACACCGAACCAAATATTACGACCGCTATATTCACCTGGGACAAGATCTGCTTCTCCTTTAATCGTCGTGTTGTTAGAACCAGCCAAGTCAGCTGAACCACCAATAAAGCTTGGCACGTTTTTCGCAATGGCATTCAACACTTCACCACTTGATGCACGTGTTGCTAATGATTTACCTTCCTCATATACAGGAATATTTTGATCCCAACCTGCAGGAAGCTCGCCTTTAATAGCAGCTTCTAATTGACTAGCAAGTTCTGGGTATGCTTCTTTATAATTTGCAAATAAGTCTGTCCACGCTTGCTCTTTTTGACTTCCTGCTTGTACACACGCTTCTGTAAAGTGGCTGTACACTTCATCAGGAACGTGGAAGTCTTTTTCAAACGTCCATTTGTAAGCATCTTTTGTTAATTTTAATTCATCTGCACCTAGTGGAGCACCATGAACAGATGATTTACCAGAACGGTTTGGTGAACCATATCCAATAACTGTTTTCACTTCAATTAATGTCGGACGATTCTCATCCGCTTTCGCTTCTTCAATCGCTTTCGCAATTTCACCTAAATCATTGCCATCTTCGACACGTAAATACTGCCAACCATATGCATCGAAACGCTTCGCTACACTTTCACTAAATGATTTATCTAAATCACCATCTAATGAAATATCGTTTGAATCATATAACACGACTAAGCGACCTAATTTTAAGTGACCAGCTAGTGAAGCCGCTTCTGCTGAAACACCTTCCATTAAATCACCATCGCCACAAATACTATATGTAAAATGGTCAACTACATTATATCCATCTTGGTTATACGTTTCAGCTAAATGACGTTCTGCCATTGCCATTCCAACTGCCATCGCAATCCCTTGTCCAAGTGGACCTGTTGTCGCATCTACTCCAGCTGTATGACCGTATTCCGGATGTCCTGGTGTTTTACTTCCCCATTGACGGAAATTCTTTAAATCATCTAATGATAAATCATATCCAGATAAATGAAGTAAGCTATATAAAAGCATAGAACCATGACCTGCTGAAAGTACAAAGCGGTCTCTATTAAACCAGTTTGGATTTTTTGGGTTATGGTTCATAAATTGAGTCCATAATGTATACGCCATTGGAGCTGCTCCCATTGGCATACCGGGATGACCTGAATTAGCTTTTTCAATTGCATCAATCGACAATGTTCGAATCGTATTGATGGCTAATGTATCGATGTTTTCTGACATTTTTAAAACTTCCTTTCCTTATATGTACTTCTTTATATTATAGTGACATTCCCAATATAACAACTAAAATCATGAGAACTTTACATAAAAAAAAGAATACAACTAGTATGTATTCTTTTTCTCTTTCACTTAATGTAACCTTCTTTTTGCTTTAATATCTTTAATTTTTTGTGGAGTCACGTCTTTTCCTTCTGGATCAATAACAGTCATATGCTCCAACGTATTGGACATAGATTGTCGAAATGTCTCTAAATATTCGCTACGAAGCTTCGTTTGCTCCTTTGCTTCTTCCATCGTTAAACCGACTTCTTTAGATTTTTTAGATAGCTCATTAATACGAGCTAATTTTTCTTTCGATAACATACTCTCGCTCCTTCTATATATAACAGATACTCACATCGTATTAAAAAAGAAGCAAAATTACAAGTTCTCTGATTCATTATTCTCGTTTGTTTGCGCGTATTCAAGAAAACGACGATGAACAGTTGCTTTCGACACGTTATAGCCAAATCCTCTTAATGTTGCAGCAATATCAGCAAAAGTAAGTCCATTAGCCCGCAATCGAACAATCTCTTCAATTGGCACTTCTTTACGATCTCTTCCACCAGCCTGCCCTCGATTGGAAAGGTTTTTTTGCGGACGATATCCATTCTCTATCGCTCGAATCATACCACGTTTAATTTTTAAATTATGTAGTTTTCTTTGATACTCTTCTACAATGCTTACGATTTGAATGACCATAGCATCTGCATCTGACAATTCCATTTCACCATCATGTGTTAACGTATAAATCTTAATACCTTCCTTTAAAATAAGATGAAAAAGAGCGATTTTTGCATTTCCTCTGCCTAATCTTGTCTCATCTTGAATAAGTAAAGTATCTGCTTCTTGGTTTTTAAACCATTCTAGCATTTGAAAAATACCATCACGATTCAGCTCATATCCACTAGCTTGCTCTTTCACAATATGAACAACTTCCATACTTAGTTTGTTCGCTAACTTAATAAGTTCTTCTTCTTGCCTTGTTAAAGAGGTTGTTTGAGATTCTTTTTCCGTACTGACTCGACAATAAATGACTGCTTTCATAACTTACCTACCTTTATTCAGCACTTGCCATACTTTGAATATGCTCATCTTGAGTAACAGGGATGACGATTGTTTCACCTGGCTGCAAAGCATCTGCACGTACTTCATTATATTCTTCTATCCAAGCAATGAATTCCGCTTTTGTCAAATGACTTTCTTCATACCGACTAGCAATGCTCCATAATGTATCGCCTTCCTCTATGAGAATAGACTGGAAATTTGCTGAAGAGTCTTCTTGAATTGTAAGAGAGAATAAGATTGATAAAAGAAACACAGCACCTGCTACCACGATAGTATAAAAATACTTTTTATAAAAAGCCTTCAATGAAAACCCCTCCACCACGAATGTTTGTTCTGTTAACTCGAATTATAAAGCGAACAAATATTCCTGTCAATATTCAATCTAGAACTTATGTTTGTACCCTATAACACATCATGGTATACTATAGAAAAAAGATGAGGAGAAGAGGTGTTTCAAATGACAAAGCTATCCAAACGTCAACAAGATATTCTTAATTTTATAAAAGAAGAAGTCCAAAAAAAGGGATATCCACCATCTGTAAGAGAAATCGGCGAAGCAGTTGGTCTTGCTTCTAGTTCAACCGTGCACGGACATTTATCACGCTTAGAAAGTAAAGGATTAATTAGACGCGATGCTACAAAACCACGAGCTATTGAAATTCTTGATCTAGATAAAGACAGTCACATCCCACAAAGCAACGTTATTAATGTTCCACTTCTTGGAAAGGTTACAGCTGGCCTGCCTATTACCGCAATCGAAAATATTGAAGAATATTTTCCTCTGCCAGCGAATATGGCTCCTCATGATGAACAAGTGTTTATGTTAGAAATTATGGGTGAAAGCATGATTGAAGCAGGTATTCTTGACGGAGATTATGTGATTGTTAAACAGCAAAAAACGGCTAATAATGGGGATATTGTCGTAGCCATGACAGAGGAAAATGAAGCTACAGTAAAGCGATTTTTTAAAGAGGAAAGCTACATCCGATTGCAGCCTGAGAATTCCACTATGGAACCAATTCTTCTACACGATGTAACTATTCTTGGAAAAGTCATTGGATTATATCGTCACATTCAATAAAAGCGCAACTCGCGCTTTTTTATTTTAACCCTTTTTTCTCTAATTCTTCCTTTTGAATTCTTGCTTTTTTCGTCAACACATATGTGTTTTTATATACCGCATACATATTAACAACCAATGTGATAAACGCTGATAATAGCCAAATAAATGCACTAATACTGTCTTCAGTAAACCAGTCCAATTTAATCCCAATCGTACTTAGGAAAAATAATAGAGCTGATAAAAAACCGGCCAGTAACGTTAAGAGGTCTTTAATCACTACATTCCCCCCTTAAATAAATAGTGTCAGATCAGCAATAGTATCATACTTGTCCACTTTTAAAGGACGTAATCAACTTACTTGTTCTGCATCATTATTTTATGCACACTATGGAAGAAAAGTGATACAATTCTTAGCCTATTTATCATCATCCCTCTATAATTATATACGGGGAATTAACAACAATTAATTACTTATAGTTTACTAACACCGCTTTAGCTAAGGTTATATTAAATAGGCTTTGTTAAAATCGTATAAATCAACAATATTCATTAACAAAGCCCTTAAATAAGAGAACTAACAAAACTCTCCATATATAATATAGCCTTTTCTAAAACAGACCTCTTTCTTATTAAATACATCTTATTGCCCAAACTTATCTATCGCTCGATAATGTTGAACTGTAGCGCATTGTTATTCTGCTTTAATTAAATTCCCCTGCATGATATTTATTCAATAAGCGCTCTTGAACATATTGCCTGCATTCGGGAGATAATAAAGACCTTTCAGGATGAATGATATCTCCAAAAGGTCTATCATCCAAAAATTTAACTTCTCCTTCAAATTCTCTCTCTAAAATGGCATCATATCCCTTTATTTTCACAAAAGTAGTGTTAAATCCCGTTGTGACAAAATCTACTATATACAAAACATGCTGATGCTTTTCAGACATTGTGTGTCCCTCCTCCATATAATCCATAATTACATCCAAATCTATTGAAAAGCATATGTCAATAGATTCTCTAAAAGATAAAAAAACCGCTAGCGTTTAAAACTTCAACAGTTCGAATAATATAGGCTTCTATGTAGAAATACATCGATAACCCCCATTAACATAACACGAATATTTGCAAACATATAATGGGTAATGAAAATTATCATGATGTGATACAAACTAAAAAAGTATAAAAAAAGACACCTCATTTAGGTGTTTTTCGTCATTGAATCTAATTATTGACAGACTTCTAAGCTTCTTATAAATCTGTTGTTTGCTCAAGTAGTTGATCAATATCTACTCTTTCTCGATTTAAAAAACAAGTCTCACCGACTGCATTACCTGTATCTTCCAATAATTTATCAATGTCTATTTGTTTCATAAAAAAGAACTCCTTGAGGATATTTCCTAAAAAAAGACGGCCAGTACTAAAAAGAAACTGACCGTTTATGAAAAAAAAGAAAGCAATTAAAGTAATAACATTATTACTATACTTAGTATAAATTTTTTGTCGATTCTTGTCGACAAGTAAATTGCGTCATAATATCTATAATTTCACAATACTTAAAAGACACATGTAAGTCTCAGTATAAAAGTTCGCCTCTTTCTTAGCTAATCCTAATATTCGCCCTGTGCTTTCTCTCTCATTTTATGAAGCCGAGCAACTAATCCCCAAATTAGCCCGTTGTCAACGAGTATTATTTAACAAATCCACTTTCACGAAATCTGTCTTATTCGCCACCCTCTCTTATCAGCGACAATCATATGTTTGATTTTCTGCTCATGCTCTTTTACCTAGTAGGCAAAACAAAAGAGCGAGCATTTAATACATTAAATGTTCACTCTTTTTATCCCTCAAAACGCCCATTTTACTGTTGATGGCTATTTTGGTATGCCGTTGCAATAGCTTGCGCCTGTTGAAATTCTTGCTGTGCCTGTTGAACATCTTGTTGTTCTTTTTTAAGTTGTTGCTGTGCTTGCTGTAAATGCTGATTTTCAGTTTGTACCAATTGCTGTGCTTGAAGTAATTGCTGACTTTCTAGTTGTAACTTTTGATAGGCCTTTTGGACATCTTGCTGCAATTGTTCCAAGTGTTGTTGTTCCTGAAGAGTAGAAGGTTGAATACTTTGTAATTGTTGATGCGCTTGTTGGACAGCTTGTTGTGCTTGTTGCATTTGCTGTTCGCTTGTACTAGATTGCGCTTGTTTCACAGCTTGCTGAACAGATTGAGCCACTTCTGGCAATAACAACTGTTGATTTAGTTGTGTCATAAAACAAAAGCCTCCACTAATTATTATTTATTACTTAAAATGCTCTTTCATTATCGTGCTCATAATAGCTGTTTCTATGCTATAACTCAGTTTAAACGCATCAGTATGATCTCCATACCTTTAGTGCACAATTAATAAAACATTCTTGCTTATCCTATGCATCGCTCATATAAAAGACAGCAACTTTTTATACTATTTTTGTCCATGTTTTTTATTAAACTAAAATAAGACTTTAAACATAAAAAGACCGCCCAAAAGGGCAGCTTTTCATGTTTAACAGTATGCACCATATCCATGGGCTGGGGCTGCATATCCGCCACCAAATCCACCACAGAAACTAGCTCCTACGATAATTAAGAGAATAAACAATACAACTAAAAAGGCAAATCCACCACCAAATCCACAGCCTCTGTCAAATCCATCACAACAATCATCTTTACGAACGCCAGACATACAATCACTCCTTATTTGTTTTAAGGAGGTACTTAAATGGGTTAATTTATTCTATGTTCCATATAGGTTAATGACACAATTTATTTTTCTTCCGCTCCCACAAGCATAATTCCGAAGGCGAATGAGTTAAAATTATTATGTTACTTCTTATAAAAAACTAAAATCCCCTCTCCTATTATGGAGAAGGGAGCGCATCCGTCGCTAGAAAGAAGCTTCACTATTATAACAACTTGAACAGTTTTTATACAATTATTTAGAACAGCATGTTCCAAGTCTTGATGACCTAACACTGGATGGGTAAGATTAGCAACAACAATCCAACCTCATCATATCCACGCTTACTTGATATTCCCCCTCAATCCGCAGCCATTTCCGTTATAAAGTCAAATGCATTTACAATGAATAAGCACGTTAATAAGGCGGACCAACCACCGACTAGCTATCCAATAAAACGACCAATTGTAACTTTTAAAAAAGTCTCCATTCGCACACCTGCTTTACATAAAAATAGTCCCGATTGGTTTGGGGCAACTCAGGTCATAATGTAGTAAAAAAGACAGCCAGTTTTAAAGGGAACTGACTGTCTCAATGAGTAAAAAGAAAACAATCATCGCAACACGATTGCCTTCTATATACATTATAAAACTTTTGTCGAAATATGTCGATATAAACCGCATAAATTAGATGTTTTGTCGAATGATGCAGATAGCATTAATCTCTTATAAAATTTAATTTAATGATTTTATATTAAATTAAACAGGAATAATCCTCTCTCTTACAATATCCCCCTGCTTGGGAATGGATAATAAGGTGCCGTACATGCAGCCCTTGAAGAAATTTACGTTCATCAATCACTAGTCTCTCTTCACTATTTTTGGAGGAAACATCTCCTCACCGACTTATAGTGGAAAATTTAATATTTCTGTTACCACAGCCCCCTCATGTCATGAGTCCAATTAAAGATTATTAATCAATATTTACTTCCATCAGCTAAACAGCCTAAAAATTTTTTATCGTAGCATTACATTTTTGTAATAATTAGTTTATAATGTTAAATATTTATTTAATTTTGGTCTTTAATTACAAGTCAGCAGGAGGTAAGTCATGAACACAAAAACTTTATCTCTTAAGCATCTGGAAACCTCCATTTCTTATTTGAGAACTCATATGATTACTATTGGAATATCAAAAGGACTTACACATTCTGATACAATTAAGTACAGTCAAAAGTTAGATATTTTATTGAACGAATACCAGAAAATTAAATCAAGCTGATAACACTTTTAAAAGTGCTTTACGAACTCTTAAATTCCCCTGTATCAAGTGAATCCAAAATACATATAGTAATACAGAGCAAGGCGTTTAGTCATCGAGATGAACACCAGTGAGCCTTGCTCTTTTGTTGCGTCTTCTCTTCGTACTGTTTTCATTAAGTTACTTTTCTTTCCTCATTAACCACTCACTCAATCCCTGTTCATTAACAAAGGCCTTAGTTACTTCATACATTATTTTAAAAACGGGATTGAACTTCACGGGGAGATTGATTGACGTATCAACATCACGACATTAATTAAAACTTTTTGATGAAAACAAGCTTATACAAACTTACCCGATTGCAGTTGGAAAAATATTGTCCCCAACACCTTCTGGGACATACACGATTACCAATAAACAACCTAATCCCGACGGACCATTTGGAGTGCTTTGGATGGGATTATCAAGATCCCACTACGGTATACATGAAACAAATAATTCTATCTTCAATCGGTAAGGATGTCTCACATGGATATATTAGAATGTTTAATGATGATGTTCTAGAATTATCATCTAGCGTTCCAATTAGTACTGGCGTTTCCATTCATAAATAACTCGGTTAATCTTGCTCCTTTGATACGTAGTTTAAGTCTACTCTCCGCTTTCAAACTTCAACCAAGCATTCATAAATACTAATATTTTTTTATCCGGCAATCAATATATGAATGAATAACATATACTGAAACTAACCTACTTGATAAGGAGGCTATCCTTTTGGATACTGTACTTGCTATTTTTCAAAATAAAGCAATTATGTGGGTAATCTGCTCAGTTGTTGTTTGTATTTCCATATACGGATTCATATCATTCGACTATTTTTTCAAGTAATTACTACATAACTGGTCTTCTGATCCTTATAGACAAGGAGACTAGTTACTAATTAAAAGAACAAACTATTAAATAAGTCACTAGATTTTCAAGAATCCAGCCAAGATACCAGTAAAATATTTGGAGATGTGAAAACCAACAAAGGTAATAAAAAAAAGCCCCGATACTAGTAGTATCGGAGCTTTTAATTGATTAATACATTGTCATGTATTGATCGCGTTCCCATGGGTGTACTTGCGTACGGAACATATCCCACTCGATTTCTTTTGCTTCAACGAAGTGTTCTAAAAGATGCGCACCTAACGCTTCTTTAATAACTTCGTCAGATTTTAATACATCTAATGCAACTGCTAATGTAGCTGGTAGGTCAACGATACCTACTTCTTCACGCTCTTCTTTTGTCATAACATAGATGTTACGATCAACTGGAGCTGGTGGAGTTAGGTTGTTTTTAATTCCATCTAAGCCTGCTTTAAGAAGTACAGCTAAAGCTAAGTATGGGTTAGCTGCTGGGTCAACGCTACGTACTTCAACACGAGTTCCTAAACCACGTGAAGCTGGAATACGGATTAACGGGCTACGGTTTTTAGCAGACCATGCAACATAACAAGGAGCTTCGTAACCAGGTACTAAACGCTTGTAAGAGTTAACTGTTGGGTTTGTAATAGCTGTAAATCCTGGAGCATGCTTGATGATACCAGCAATAAATTGTTCAGCTGTTTTGCTCAGTTCTAATTTACCTTCTGTATCGTAGAATGCATTTTCATTTCCTTTGAATAAAGAAACGTTACAGTGCATACCTGAACCATTTACACCGAACAATGGCTTTGGCATGAATGTTGCGTGAAGACCATGCTTACGAGCAATTGTTTTAACTACTAATTTAAATGTTTGAATATTATCACATGCTGTAATAGCATCTGCATATTTAAAATCAATTTCGTGTTGACCAGGAGCTACTTCATGGTGAGATGCTTCGATTTCAAAGCCCATTTCTTCTAGCTCAAGTACGATATCACGACGGCAGTTTTCCCCTAAATCTGTTGGTGCAAGGTCAAAGTATCCGCCTTTATCATTCAATTCTAGAGTTGGCTCACCTTTTTCATCTAATTTGAATAAGAAGAATTCTGGTTCTGGTCCAAGATTGAAGTCTGTGAAGCCCATTTCTCTTGCTTCAGCTAAAACTCGTTTTAAGTTTGCACGTGGGTCACCTTCGAATGGTGTTCCATCTGTGTTATAAATATCGCAAATTAAACGAGCTACTTTTCCTTTTTCAGCTGTCCAAGGGAACACTACCCAAGTATCTAAATCTGGATATAAATACATATCAGATTCTTCGATACGTACAAATCCTTCGATAGAAGAACCGTCGAACATCATTTTATTATCTAATGCTTTCCCTAATTGACTTACCGGAATTTCTACGTTTTTAATAGTTCCTAAAATATCTGTAAATTGAAGACGAATGTATTTAACATTTTCTTCTTTCGCTAAACGAGTAATATCTTCACGTGTATACTTTGCCATGATCTATTCCTCCCCTAATGTATAACTAATTATTTTTAATGGAAAAAGCGAGACATATCACCTTGTCGTAAAGATGTACGGTACTTACCGCCTTGCAATAATTCCGTTCGAAGGATTTTTCGCAACTCAACTTCACTTAGGTCTTGTCTAATCTTTTCCGCTTGCTCGCTGTCTTGTTCTTGAAGAGCACCCTCATTCTTCACGGTAAAAATCTTTTTAATACCGGCTAGGTTCACTCCTTGCTCGATTAAATCTTTAATTTCGAGCAATCGATCGATATCATTTAATGAGAATAGGCGGCGGTTGCCTTCCGTTCTCATCGGAGTAATTAATTGATGCTCTTCATAATAACGAATCTGGCGCGCAGACAACTCTGTCAATTGCATCACGATTCCTATAGAAAAAAGAGGCATCGAACGCCGAATGTTGTTGCCGCTCATTAAGCATCCTCCTTTTGTTTATCATAGTTTTATTTTATGCTATGTAATTTTATTTGTCAATGCAATGTTATGTTTTATAACATAAATATTTTTTACTTTGCTGAATTGCAAGTTAATTCAAAATAGAGAGCCAATAGGAAGTTGGCCACTCTAGTTATTCTATCATACTATTTATAATGTAATAAGCTTCTTAGATAATAAATTATCTACGGCTGTTAACACTGCCATCTTCACATGAGCATATGTTAAGCCCCCCTGAACATAGGCCACAAAAGGAGCACGAGTTGGTCCGTCTGCTGTCAATTCAATGCTCGCTCCTTGAATAAATGTTCCCGCTGCCATAATAACATCATCCTCATAGCCTGGCATATAAGCAGGATACGGAGTCACATGTGAATTGATTGGAGAAGCAAACTGAATTGCTTGACAAAAAGCAACCATCTTATCCTTATCATCAAATTGAACCGACTGAATAAGATCGGTGCGTTTAGCATTCCATTTAGGCGATGTATTCATTCCAAGTCTCTCTAAAAAGGCCGCGGTAAACACTGCCCCCTTTAACGCTTGTCCTACAACATGCGGAGCAAGGAAAAATCCTTGGTACATTTCTTGTAAGCTATAAAGAGATGCCCCTGCTTCTGCTCCAATACCAGGTGATGTTAATCGATATGAACAAGCTTCTACCAGCTCTTTTTTACCGACAATATAGCCGCCTGTTTTCACTATACCGCCGCCCGGGTTTTTAATGAGTGACCCCGCCATTAGGTCGGCTCCTACGTGGCACGGCTCTTTCGTTTCTACAAACTCACCGTAACAATTGTCAACGAACACAACGATATTCGGATTAATCTCTTTCACAAAAGCAATAGCTGCTTCGATTTCCTCAATCGTGAAAGATGGACGCGTTGCATATCCTTTTGAACGCTGAATTCCAATCATTTTTGTATTCGGTTTAATGGACTGTTTAACCGCCTCGAAATCAATAGCTCCTTCAGCAGTTAACGAAACCGTATTATAGTCAATGTGGAAATCTCGTAAAGAACCTATCCCTGTACCGCGAATTCCAACAATTTCTTCAAGTGTATCATACGGTTTTCCCGTAATATAGAGCAGTTCATCACCTGGACGAAGAATGCCAAACAATGCCGTTGAAATAGCATGTGTACCAGAAATAATTTGCGGGCGAACAAGACCCGCTTCTCCTCCAAATACATCTGCATAGATTAATTCCAGCGTATCTCTTCCGACATCATCATACCCATACCCTGTTGACGGGATAAAATGAGAATCACTGACTCGATGTGCTTGAAAGCTGCGAAGCACACGAAATTGATTTTCTTCAATTCGCTCTTCTATTTTCTTATGGAATGGAGCAATCATCGCCTCTATTTCTTTTACAATCGGTTGCAAAGTTTCCCCATTTGTTAAATATTGATACATGTTGTTTCCCCTTTTATATTGTAAATTTCTCTAGTAAGCCTCTAATTGGGTGATTGGTTAAACAAAAACCCCTACATTCATAACACTCACTTTCTTCATTAAAAACGAGCGTCCGTAATATTGTCTCATTCTTCAACTGCGCAAGTAATCTTCCTTCCGTAGAAGGCAGTGAAACGTGGTAGCTTGCCATCTCACTTATCACACTTTGCTCAATTGTCTCTAAAATTGTTTCCACATCTCCTTGATCATAGGCACTAATCAGCAAAGATTGGTCTTTTGATGTTGGCAAAAAGTCAGCATGCTTGCGATCCTTCTTATTATACAACGTAAGCATCGGAATGGAAGTAGCTTCTAAGTCTTGCAATAAATTTTCTACAGTTGTTTGATGATTAAAGTAATCCGGATTCGATGAATCAACCACGTGTAACAGTAAGTCGGCCTCTTTCACTTCTTCTAAGGTCGAACGGAAAGCCGCAATAAGAGAAGTAGGTAAATCCTGAATAAATCCAACCGTATCTGTCATTAACACCGTAAAGCCGCTTGGCAATATAGCTTTACGAGTAAGAGGATCAAGCGTAGCAAACAGCAAATTCTCTTCAAATGCAGCAGCTTCCGTTAATCGGTTAAATAATGTTGACTTTCCCGCATTTGTATACCCTACAAGCGCTATTTGAAACGCCTTATTTCGCTTACGCCGCTCTCTGTACCGGTCACGATGATCCGCGATTACTCGTAATTGACTCTTAATTTCATCAATTTTACCTCGAATATGACGACGATCGCTTTCAAGCTTCGTTTCCCCAGGTCCTCTCGTTCCGATTCCACCACCAAGCCTAGATAAAGCCGTTCCTTGGCCAACTAGACGGGGCAGCATATATTGCAGCTGAGCAAGCTCAACCTGCAGCTGACCTTCTCTTGAACGAGCACGCTGAGCGAAAATATCTAAAATCAATTGTGTTCGATCAATGATTCGCGCTTCCAACTGATTCGAAAGGTTACGAATCTGACTTGGAGATAATTCATCATTAAAAATAATTAAATCCGGCTCTAGTTCTGCTTCTAAATTTTGCAGCTCTTCAATCTTTCCTTTTCCTATGTATGTAGCTGGATGTATCCGCTCCCGTTTTTGAGTAACCGTCAGCAACACTTCACCATTTGCTGTATGAGTTAATGACGCAAGTTCCTCTAATGAATAATGAAAGCGGGCATCATCTTCCACTGTTTGACATCCAATTAAAATCGCCGTTTCTTTTTCAGCATTTTGCAAGTAGGGCACCATCCTTATCCAAAATCATTCAACTCATCATACCAAAAAAATAAATAAGATTAAAACTTTCATAAACTGAAATAGAGCATTTCCAAAAAGAAAAGAACATGATAGAATCAATTTTAGTTTGCGACAAGATTAATGAAACATCCTCACTGTTTATATATTTCAAATAAAATTTCACTTATAGAGGGAATCCATATGACCTGGGAATTTTTGAGCATAATTGGAACAATTGCTTTTTCTATTAGCGGGGCAATCATTGCTATGGAAGAAGAGTATGATTTATTGGGTGTATATATTTTAGGCATCGTAACCGCATTTGGCGGTGGAGCAATACGAAATTTATTAATTGGGGTCCCTCCTTCAACACTATGGGACCAAGGTACGTTCTTTACAATTGCTTTAATATCGATTACTATCGTATTCTTCTTTCCAAACAATTCATTAAAGCATTGGGACAAATGGGGAAATTTTACCGATGCAATCGGATTAGCCGCTTTTGCTATTCAAGGAGCACTATATGCGATTGAGCTCAATCTTCCAGTGAGCGCAGTTATTGTAGCAGCTGTTTTAACTGGCTGCGGAGGCGGAATTGTCCGCGATGTTCTCGCAGGACGTAAACCGCTCGTATTCCGTAAAGAAATCTATGCAGTTTGGGCAATTGTAGCAGGAATAATCCTAGGCCTAGAACTTGCCACAGATACATGGGAATTATATGCTCTCTTCATTATTATTACGGCATTACGTGTCCTTTCCTACACACGTAACTGGGAGTTGCCAAATAAAAAATTGCCTCAAAACATGTAAAAACGGCCTAAAGCCGTTTTTCAGGCTGTCGGGAAAGTCCCGACAGCCATTTTTATATTCATAGGAAATCCATATATTGTTTTTGAATCAGGAAATAACACAATATTTAGTGCGGAAACAACAGAAAGAAGATGGAGTTC
>Ga0182746_1001172_pt1 | contig 26143 bp, 19 predicted proteins | sample eDN3rd30CBELigOP_FD_128881 | JGI IMG/M metagenome (GOLD analysis project Ga0182746, IMG submission 128881) | Enriched Organic Plus compost microbial communities from Emeryville, California, USA - eDNA 3rd pass 30_C BE-Lig OP (version 2) (version 2) ... | reverse complement strand
GCGCACATGAAGCTCAACAAGGACAAGGGCCTGGGCGCGCGACTGGCCAGCGCGGTGGTCTCCGTGCCGGGACTGATGCAGAAGGGGCTCGCGCAGGACTACAAGAAGAATCTGTATTGAAGGGGCAGGGTGATTTGACCTTCTTCCGCATCCCGCGGCGCCGCCATGCGAGATCAGCGCCTTATCGGTTCGGCCTGTGCGCATCGCGCATGGCGACGCTGGAATTGATGCGCGCCACGCCCGGCAAGCGGGAGAGAATTTCTCCATGCAGGCGCTCGTAGGCGGCGACGCTCTCGCATTCCACGCGCAGCCAGTAGTCGATGTTGCCCGCGACGAGAAAACAATGCCGCACCTCCGGATGCCGGCGCACCGCGGCCTCGAACCGGGCGAGATAATCTTCCGTCTGTCGTTCCAGCGTCACCTGAACGACGATATTCACGGCGTCGCGATCGTCCCCGCTGCCGGGGACCAATGTGTAACCGCGAATGACGCCGCTTCGTTCAAGCTGCTTGATGCGCCTGTGGCAGGTGGACGGCGCGAGGCCGACCTCCGCCGCGATCTCCGCATTGGAACGCCGGGCGTCCAGCTTGAGAAGGCGGAGAATCGCCCGGTCCTTGTCGTTGAGCGATTCCCTCATTCCTGCCATTCTATGCGACAACTCTTCCATATTCAAAGTTTTTTGACAGAAAATTCGAGAGATTTTGCGACTATTCGATGCATGCTTCCGTACTGTGGACCTCGTTCAATGGCGGGGGGCGCGCTTGGATCACACGACATCGGGGGTACTGCGCATCGATCTGGATGCCGTGGTGTCCAATTACCGGCAGGTGCAGGGCGTCGTCGCGCCGGCGCGGACTGCGGCAGTGGTCAAGGCGGACGGCTACGGCCTGGGGGCGGACCGCATCGCGCCGGCCCTGTATCGGGCGGGATGCCGCGATTTCTTCGTGGCGCATCTACGTGAGGGGATGGCGTTGCGGCCCGATCTCCCCGGGGATGCCGCCATCTACATATTGAACGGCCTGCTGCCCGGTGCCGAGGCCGATTGCGCCGCCTCCGGTCTCATCCCCGTGCTGAATGCGATCGATCAGGTGCGGCGCTGGGCTGCGACGGCGCGCGATCGGCAGGCAAGGCTGCCGGCGGTGTTGCAGATGGACAGCGGCATGTCCCGGCTCGGGCTCGCGCCGATGGACGTGGCGCAATTGCATGGCGCGCCTGAAGAACTGCACGACATCGATCTGCTCTTCATCATGAGCCATTTGGCGTGCGCTTCCCAACCGGATCATTCGTTCAACGCGCAACAGCGCGCGACATTCTCGGTACTGGCCGCCTGCTTCCCCGATGTTCCGCGATGCCTCGACAATAGCGGCGGATCGCTGATGGCCCATGTGGGACATGGCGATCTGGTGCGTCCCGGCATCGCGCTCTATGGCGGAGCGCCGCATGCGCCGCCGTCGCCCATGCGTCCGGTCGTGTCGCTGGATTCGGCCATTCTTCAACTCCGGACGGTGTCGCCGGGCAGCGGCGTGGGCTACGACCTCAGCTACCGCACCGCGCGCGAGACCCATATCGCGACGATTCCGGTGGGTTATGCGGATGGCTGGCCGCGTGCGCTGGGCAATCGCGGTGCCGCCTTCGTCGGCGGACGCAGGGCCCCGATCATCGGCCATATCTCGATGGACAGCATCACGCTGGACGTCACCGACGTGCCGGACCCTCTGCTCTATCCCGGCGCGCCGGTTGAACTGATCGGCCCGCATCAGAGCCTGGATGACGTGGCGCGCCATGCCGGGACGATCTCCTACGAGATACTGACCGGCCTGGGGCATCGGTTCGAGCGCGAGTATCTTCCGGTGCGGATGTCTGCCCCGGCGCGGGAGGACGCGGCATGAAGATCGTCGTCCTGGGCGGCGGCGTCATCGGCGTAACTTCCGCCTGGTATCTCGCGCAGGCGGGGCATGACGTGGTCATCATCGACCGGCAGGCGGGCGTGGCGCTCGAGACCAGTTTCGCCAATGCCGGCCAGATCTCGCCGGGCTATGCCTCGCCCTGGGCCGCTCCGGGCCTGCCGCTCAAGGCGCTGCGCTGGATGTTCAGCCGGCATGCGCCGCTCGTTTTCCACCTGAAGCCGGATCCAGCTATGATGCGCTGGTGCTGGGCCATGCTGCGCAACTGCTCGCCCGATGCCTATCGCACCAACAAGGCGCGCATGGTCAGGCTCGCCGAATATAGCCGCGACCAGTTGCGCGACCTGCGCGAGCGCACCGGCATTCGCTACGACGAGCGCAGTCAGGGCACGCTGCAGCTCTTCCGCACCCAGTCGCAACTCGATGCCGTCGCACCGGATATCGAGGTGCTGCAGACTGATGGCGTGCCGTTCACGCTGCTGGATCGCGTGGGCTGCATTGCCGCGGAGCCGGGCCTCGGGCAGAGCCGGGCCGCCTTCGTCGGGGGCTTGCGGCTGCCCAACGATGAAACGGGCGATTGCCACAAATTCACCAATGCCCTGCTGGCTCTCGCGCGTGCCAGCGGCGTGCATTTCATGCCCGGCCGGCGGATTCTTGCCCTGCGGGCGGAAGGCGGGCAAATCAGTCATGTGGAGACCGACGCCGGGCCGGTGAAGGGCGATGCCTATCTGGTGGCGCTGGGGAGCTGGTCGCCCCACTTGCTGCGGCCGCTCGGGCTGCACGTTCCGGTCTATCCGGTGAAGGGCTATTCCCTCACCCTTCCCATCGGGCAGGAAGAGCGCGCGCCCGTCTCCACGCTGCTCGACGAGACCTACAAGGTCGCCATCACGCGCCTGGGCGACCGGATCCGGGTGGGCGGCATGGCCGAGATAGGCGGTTACGGGCTGGATCTCCCGCAGGCACGGCGCGAGACGCTGGACCTCAGCCTGCGTTCGCTCTTCCCGGAGGCCGGCGACGTCTCTCAGGCGCTTTTCTGGAGCGGCCTTCGCCCGGTAACGCCGGATTCAACCCCGATCGTGGGGGCGACGCCGTTCGGCAATCTCTTCCTCAACACGGGGCATGGAACATTGGGCTGGACCATGGCCTGTGGCTCCGGCGCCGTGATCGCCGACATCATCAGCGGCAGGCCCACCGCCGTCGACACGGCGGACCTCGCCATCGCGCGCTACGGGGCAGCGCATCGGGCCGGGCGTCTTTGACCCTTCGATGCCGGCTATTATGGTGATCCGATGCCGCATGGATCATATCTGCAGGAGAAGAATCGATGACCAGTATCACGCGTATCGATGCCGGCCCGCGCATGAGCCAGGCCGTGATCCATGGCGACACGGTGTATCTTGCCGGTCAGGTCGGGGCGCCGGGCGAAAGCGTTGCCAGGCAGACGGCCGCCGTGCTCGAGAGTATCGAGGCGTTGCTGGCGCGGGCCGGCAGCAGCAAGGCGCATCTGCTGAGCGCGACCATCTGGCTGGCCGACATGAATGACTTCGCGGAGATGAATCACGTCTGGGACGCCTGGGTTGCCGATGTGGGAGCACCCACCCGCGCGACGGGCGAAGCCAGGCTCGCCACTCCGGATCACAAGGTGGAAATCATCGTGACCGCTGCCCGCGCGGCGTGAAGCGACCGCGTGAGTGCCATTTCCGGCGCCGGCGGCTGCCACGTTGGCAAACTGCCATATGCAGGACCCGACCTTGGAGAACGCCAGACCGGAATTCCGTGGCGTATGCTCCCGTCCGGCAATCGCAAGACCGCTCCATCCCACGGGGCGGCGTTCACCTGATCTTGTCCGGCGAGTTTTCGAACATCCGGGCCGGCGCAGGTGGTGCGCATTGGTCTCCACCCGGCGACGGATTGGCAACTTCACGGCGCCCCCAAACTTCCCGATGGTTTCCCCATATCGTCCCGCCAGTGATTGCCCGTCAGGGGCATGCGGGGCGATGATAGGGGGACAAGGTGACATCGCCCAACGATCTGTCGAGTTTCTGGATGCCGTTTACAGCGAACAGGGCATTCAAGGAAAATCCGAAATTCTTCGCAAGTGCCGACGGCATATATTACCGGACTCCCGAAGGGCGGGAGGTCATGGACGGCACGTCCGGCCTCTGGTGCTGCAATGTCGGCCATAACAACCCGCGGATCGTCGCCGCCATTCAGGCGCAGGCCGCGCGTCTGGACTATGCGCCGCCTTTCCAGCTCGCTCATGAAGCTGCCTTCGAACTTTCCGCGCGGCTGGCCGCCATGGCGCCGGAGGGGTTCTCCCAGGTCTTCTATGGAAACAGCGGATCGGAGGCGGTGGATACTGCGCTCAAGATCGCGCTGGGCTATCATCGGGTGCGCGGCGAAGGATCACGCACGCGTCTCATCGGCAGGGAGCGCGGTTATCATGGCGTGGGCTTCGGCGGCACGTCCGTCGGCGGCATTGTCGGCAATCGCAGGATGTTCGGGCACTTGCTGGCCGGCGTCGATCATATCCGTCATACCTACCAGCCCGAACTGGGCAGATTCATCGATGGCATGCCTGCCCAGGGCGCTGAACTCGCGGACGATCTGCAGCGCCTGGTGAACCTGCATGATGCTTCCACCATCGCGGCGGTCATCGTCGAGCCGATCGCCTGCTCCACGGGCGTGCTGGTTCCGCCCGTGGGCTATCTGGAGCGGCTGCGCGAGATCACGAGCAGATATGGCATTCTGCTGATCTTCGACGAAGTCATCACCGCCTTCGGCCGTGTCGGCGCGCCGTTTGCCGCCGAGCGGTTCGGAGTGACGCCCGACATCATCACTTTCGCCAAAGGTGTGACCAACGGTTCCGTGCCGATGGGCGGCGCATTGGTGCGATCGGATATCTATGAGGCGATCGTCTCGGCCACGCCGAAGGGCGGCATCGAATTTGCGCATGGCTATACCTATTCCGCTCATCCGCTCGCCTGCGCCGCCGCCCTCGCAACCCTGGATGTCTATGAGGAGGATGGTCTGTTCGACAGGGTGCGTGCGCTCGAACCCTATTGGGCGGCCAAGCTCCACAGTCTGAAGGGCTGTCCACATGTGGCCGACCTGCGCAATTTCGGGCTGATCGGCGCGATCGAACTGGAGAGCCGCGATGGCGCGCCCGGTGCGCGCGGCACGGATTTCTTCCAGCGCTGCTTCGAGAGGGACCTGCTTGTCAGGAACACCGGCGACATCATCGCCCTTTCGCCCCCGTTCATCGTGGAGCCCGCGCAAATCGATCATATCATGGATGTGGCCTCCCAGGTGCTGGGGGAGATGGCATGATGAACGACGCGATACGGCTGATCGAAGCCTTCATCGATGGCGAAACCCATGTCGGCGCAGGTCAGCGCTTCGGCGATGTCTATGATCCTAACAGCGGGCAGGTGCAGGCTCGGGTCCGCTTCTCGACGTCCGAGGATATCGCGAGGGCCGTCGCGGCGGCGGCGAGGGCCCAAGTGAGCTGGGCACAGGTCAATCCCCAACGGCGCGCGCGCGTCATGGTCGAGTTTCAGCGTCTGCTCATGCGCGACATGGATCGCCTTGCCGAGATGATTGCCAGTGAGCACGGCAAGGTGGTGGCTGATGCGAAGGGCGACATTCAGCGCGGTCTGGAGGTGATCGAATTCGCCTGCGGCATTCCGCATGCCCAGAAAGGGGAATATACGCAGGGTGCCGGCCCCGGGATCGACGTCTATTCGATGCGCCAGCCCATTGGAGTCGGTGCCGGCATCACGCCTTTCAATTTCCCGGCGATGATCCCCATGTGGATGTTCGGCGTGGCCATTGCCTGCGGCAACGCCTTCATCCTCAAGCCCTCGGAGCGCAATCCGACGGTGCCGGTTGAACTGGCCCGACTGATGATGGAAGCGGGCTTGCCTGCCGGCGTGCTCAACGTCGTGCATGGCGACAAGACGGTGGTCGATGCGCTGATCGATGATCCCGCCATCGCGGCGATCAGCTTCGTGGGGAGCAGCGACATTGCGCATTCTGTGTACCAGCGCGGCGCCGCGGCCGGGAAACGCGTCCAGGCCATGGGCGGGGCGAAGAACCATGGAATCATCCTGCCTGATGCAGATATGGACCAGACGGTGCAGGATCTCATGGGCGCGGCATATGGATCGGCCGGAGAACGGTGCATGGCACTTTCGGTTGCCGTTCCCGTGGGCAGCAAGACGGCCGATGCCTTGCGGGAGCGCTTGATTCCGGCTGTCGAACGCCTGCGTGTCGGCGTCTCGACGGATCCGGAAGCCCATTATGGTCCAGTCGTGACCGCAACGCACAAGGCGCGGATCGAAGCTTATATCCAGACGGGGGTTGACGAAGGCGCGGACCTGGTGATCGATGGCCGCGGTTTCACGATGCAGGGCCATGAACAGGGCTTTTTCATCGGCCCCAGTCTGTTCGACCATGTGACAGCGGACATGAAGAGCTATCAGGACGAGATTTTCGGTCCTGTCCTGCAGATCGTGCGTGCGGAGACGCTCGATCAGGCGCTCAGCCTCCCCACGCATCATCAATATGGAAATGGTGTCGCCATCTTCACGCGCAACGGAGCGGCCGCCCGCGATTTTGCTGCGCGTGTCAATGTCGGCATGGTCGGCATCAACGTGCCGATCCCGGTGCCGGTTTCCTATCACAGTTTCGGAGGATGGAAGCGCTCGGCCTTCGGCGACACCAACCAGCACGGCATGGAAGGTGTGCGGTTCTGGACGAAGGTCAAGACCGTTACCCAGCGCTGGCCCGGCTACACCGCCCAGGACGACAATGCCTTCCTCATCCCGACGATGACCTGACTCGACACCGGAGAACGAGATGACCCTGAAGAAACTTTCCATGGCGCTGCTTCTGACGGTTCTGCCTGTGGCATCTCCTGCGCTCGCGCAGCCCGCGGCACCGGCCTGTGCGGATGATCCACTGTTCCAACAGATGGACTTCACGCTCGGCATCTGGTCGGTCCATGACGACGAGGGTGGCGAGCGCGCACGGGTGCGCATGGAGAAGGTTCTGGGCGGCTGTGCCATATCGGAAAGCTGGTCGTCCTTCGATGGCAGTCGGGTGACGGGTCTTGGCCTGTTCAATTATTCCAGACTGCTGCGGGGCTGGAGCTATGCCTGGGTTTCGGCGAACGGAACCTCGACCATGTTCCTTGGCCATCATGTCGAGCAGAACAATATCCGCTATGTGACGAGCCGGCCTACGGCGGACGGTCGCGTGCGGGTTCGTCACTGGAGTTTGATCGCGCTGCCCGATGGTCGCATCAGGGAGCTTTGCGTGGCGACCGAAGATGGCGGTGCGACCTGGATCACGGAATATGATCTCTATTGGACCCGGCGGGAGCAGTCATGAGCATGGCGGGCGAGGCGGCCGTGGAGGCACAGCTTGTATCGGATTCCCCTGAGGCGGAGACAGTCAGGCTCGGCCGCTCCCTGAAGAACCGCCATGTCGAGATGATCGCGGTCGGCGGGATCATCGGGGCGGGCCTGTTCGTCGGCAGCAGCGCCGCGATCGCCACGGTCGGTCCGGCCGTGATCGTCAGCTATGCGCTCGCCGGCCTGCTGGTCCTGCTCGTCATGCGGATGCTGAGCGAAATGGCGGCTGCCGTGCCGGGCATCCAGACATTCTCGGATTTCCCCCGGATCGGATTGGGCGCCTGGGCCGGCTTCTTCACGGGCTGGCTCTACTGGTATTTCTGGGTGATCGTGGTCGCCATCGAGGCTATCGCCGGGGCAATCATCGTGCGGAACTGGATCGATTTGCCCGTCTGGGCGATCGGCACTTTCCTGCTTGGCGCGCTGACGGCCGTGAACCTCATGTCAACGCGCTCGTTCGGCGAGTTCGAATTCTGGTTCTCGTCGATCAAGGTCGCGGCAATCCTTGCGTTCATCCTGCTGGCCGGCGGCTATGCCCTTGGTCTCGGGAGCGGCGATGCGCCGACATTCTCGAATCTCTATGCCCGCGGCGGCTTTGCGCCGTTCGGCGCGGGGGCTGTCGTTGCGGGCGTCACGACCGTGGTGTTCAGTCTCGTCGGCGCCGAGATCGCCACGGTCGCTGCCGCGGAGAGCGAGGAACCGGCCCGCAGCGTTGCGCGGATCACCGCCAGCGTTGCCGTGCGGATTCTGGTTTTCTATATTCTCTCCATCGCTCTCATCCTGAGCGTTGTGCCCTGGGACGAGATCATGCCGGGCAATTCGCCGTTCGTCGCGGCGCTGGACGTCATCGGCATCAAGGGCGCGGCGACGATCATGAATGCCGTCGTGCTGGTGGCTGTGCTCTCCTGCCTGAATTCAGGCCTCTATGTAACCTCGCGCGTGCTGTTCTCGCTGGCGGCCCACCGCGATGCGCCGGGCTGGCTCGTCTCGGTGAACAGGCGGGAAGTGCCGACGCGGGCGATACTGTTCGCAAGCCTCATGGCCTTCGGGGCGCTCGCGGCTTCCATCATCTCGCCGGAACTGGTGTTCACTTTCCTGGTGAATGCGTCGGGCGCCCTGATGCTCATTGTCTATGGCGTGGTCGCCATCGCCCAGATCAGGTTGCGTCGACGGCTGGAGCAGGAATCGCCGGATCAACTGGTCATACGCATGTGGCTGTTCCCGTGGCTCAGCTACCTGGCCCTGCTGGGCATCGGGTTCGTTCTGCTGACCATGGCGATCGAGCCTGAACTTCGATCACAGCTCGTGCCCAGCATCGTTGCGGCGCTGGTCTGCATGCTGGCCTATCTTTTCATTCGGGTGCGGCGTCGCTGAGATCGAAATTTGAGGAGTTCGCGATGTTGACCAGTGAAATTCGTGCAGCGATCATGCTCCTGCCGACCATGTTTCTGTCCGTAGGCGCGCAGGCCCAGCCCGCCGATGGCGGGAGACTGTTCCGCCAGCGTTGCGGGGCCTGCCACAGTGTCACAGAAGGGCAGGCGCGGCCAACGGGGCCAAACCTGTTCGGGCTGATCGGACGGGACAAGGGTGGCGCGACCGAATTCCGGACCTATTCTCCTGCCTTCCGGCGGCTGGAAGGGCGCTGGACGGTCGCGGAGCTTGATCGCTTCCTGGCCGCTCCCGGCCGCTATGTGCCGGGCACGCGCATGGTGATTGCCGTTCCCGATGCAGGCCAGCGCGCCGCCATCGTGGCCTATCTCGCCAGTTTGCGAAAATGAGGACGCCGAATTGGAGCGCAGCGGTGTGACCAGAAGGATGAAGATGTGTCTCATCAATCCCGACATCGTCCGGGAGATCGAGGTCCTTGCCGGCTCGCAGGCCGATATCATGAGGCGGCTCGGCATTAGCTGGAATTGCTGGATCAGCATCGTGGGCGGCCTGCCGATCCGCCTGTCGGTCGGCGAACGCCTCCGCGACCGCATAATGGACCGCGCGGGCGATCTGCCGGGGCTTTGCGCCATGTTTCCGTCGATAGATCATGATGATGCGGTCGACCGTGAGGCGCTGGCGTTCGGATTTCTAACGAAAGTCACGGCACGGACTGATACCGGGATGCCGATATGCCGGTTTCGCTCGGTGCGCGGGGCGCGCGGCGGGGTGGTGCTTCAATCGGAAATGGCACCCTGATTCCATTGCTCGCAGCGGCCGGACGGAAGGGTGCCGGACTGGCCGCCGCCGCTCAGCTTTCGAGCATTTCGGGCGTGACAGGCAATGTCCGGATGCGCTTGCCGGTAGCCGCGAAGATCGCGTTGGCAAGTGCCGGAATGACGGGCGGCAGCGCAGGTTCGCCCAGGCCGGTCGGCGGGAAATCGGTGCGCAGGAAGCTGTGGTCGATCTCCGGCGTATCCGTCATGCGGGCGATCGGATAGTCGTGGAAATTCTCCTGAACGACCTTGCCGGCCACCTGATCGATGCGCTGGCCCGACAGCGCCTGTCCCAGACCTTCGATGATCGACCCTTTGACCTGCTGTTCGGCATGCAGCGGATTGATGATCGGCCAGCCGACGTCTCCCACTGCGTAAACGCGAGTCACGCCGACCTCGCCTCCGGCCTGCACCTTGAGATCCACCACTTCGGCAAAATAGCCCATGTGGCTGAAGAAGAAGCCAAAACCCCGCCCTTCGCCTTCCGCGCTCCGCGCTTTGGCGCTGTCCCATCCCGCGCGAGCGCGGACCGCCTCGATCACCGCGCGGGCGCGACCGGTGTGAAAGGGCGGGGCATTGGCCGCCCCGGGAATCTCGCGGGCCTCACCGAGAAGGTCCAGGAGCAGTGCGGGCAAATCCGTGCCTCCGGCTGTCGCGACTTCGTCCAGAAAGGCCTGGAAAACAAATGACAGCGCATTGGAAGCCGGCGCGCGCAGCCACCCCGTTGGCATGTTGGTGTCGAGGAAGGATTGTTCGTAAAGCAGGTTCGGCAAGCATCCCGCTGGAAAAAGCTCGGCCGGAAGCTGGGCAGCGCGCGAAGGTGTGCCGTCGCGGCCGAAGGTGACGAAATGATCGCGCAGTCCGGTCAACTTCCCCTTCGTATCCAGCGCTGCGGCGAAATGATGCCAGCCGGCGGGCCTGTAGAAATCGCGCCGTACATCATCCGCGCGTGAATAGAGCAGCTTGACCGGAGTGCCGGGAACCTGCGCGGCGATGGCCGCCGCGCGGACCATATAGTCGTTCAGCAGTCTGCGACCGAACCCGCCTCCGATGCGGGTGAGGTTGATCCGGATTCTGTCTTTGGGAATGCCCAGCATATCGCTGACGAGTGCCCGGCCGGTCTCCGGGTTTTGCGAGGGAGCCCAGATTTCGATCTCGCCGCTTTCCTTCACCAGCGCCGTGCAATTTTGCGGTTCAAGCGTCGCATGGGCGAGAAAGGGATAGGAATAGGTCGCCTCGACAGTCCGGGACGCCGTTTCGAAGGCATGGTCCACATTCCCTGTCCGAACGATCACCGCATCGGCATTCCGGGCGAGCGCCTCATGTGCCTGCCGGTCATAGTCGGCCGTGGCATAATGATCGAGCCCACTGGTATCCCATTCGATTTCCAGCGCTTGCCGTGCATTGTCCGCGGCCCACCAGCTTCGCGCCAGCACGGCGATGCCATCGAACAGGGCCTCGGCCTGGCCGTTTCCCTTGATCTGAAGCACATGTTCGACACCGGACATTGCGCGGACGACATCGAGGTTGCCGGACTTGAACCGACCGCCGAAGACCGGACAGACCTCGAGCGCTGCGTGGAGCAATCCCGGTGGCGCCATGTCGATCCCGAACAACGGCTTGCCGGCAATGATCGCCGGCGTATCGACACCGGGCACAGGCTGGCCGATGATCCTGAAATCGGCTTCTGCCTTGAGAGGCACGGTGGCTGGATCGATGGGCGCAACCCGCGTCGCGTCGGCGGCGATCTCGGCATAGCGCAACAGTCTGCCATCGGGGTGGAGCACCATTCCCTCCCCGGTCTTCAGGATCGCCGGATCGCTGCGCCAGCGAATGGCGGCCGCCTGAACAAGCATTTGCCGCGCCGCGGCGCCGACACGGCGCATGGGCAGCCAATTGACCGGAGTCGCGCGGCTTCCGCCCGCGCTCTGGGGCCCGAACCGGCTGGCATCGACAAGTAGTTGCTCAATCTCGACCTGCGCCCAGGCAACGTCCAGTTCCTCCGCGATCAGCATGGGCAGCATCGTCTTGATACCCTGGCCGATCTCGGGGTTCTTGGCGCCTATCACGACGCGGTTGTCAGGTCCGATGCGGATGAAGGCATTGAGGATCTGTGACCCGCTCGCTTCTTCGGCCGCAAGGAGAATGCGGCTTTCGATCAGCAGACCCGCGCCGACCAGACTGGCCTTGAGAAAGGTGCGCCGTCCCAGCGCCATGTCAGTCACCTATGTCCCGCGACGCTGCAAGACGGATCGCGGCCCGGATGCGGGGATAGGTGCCGCAACGGCAGAGGTTGCCTGCCATCGCCTCGACGATCTCGGGATCGCTGGGCCTGGGATTGTCCCGCAGCAACGCGGAAGCGGTCATGATCTGGCCCGCCTGGCAATAACCGCACTGCGGTACGTCGAGGTCGACCCAGGCTTCGCTGATGCGACGGCCGGCTTCATGGGCGGCGACACCCTCGATCGTCGTGATCTCCGATGTGCCGACATCGCCTACGTTAAGCTGACAGGAACGCGTCGGAGCGCCGTCAAGCTGGACGGTACAAGCGCCGCACAAACCCCAGCCGCAGCCGAATTTCGTGCCCTGCAACAGCAAATCCTCGCGCAAGACCCACAGTAAAGGCTTGTTCGCTGGTACGTCCAGTCGTCTTGTCTCACCGTTGATCTTGAGTGCGATCGTCATCGATCAGGTCAGTCCCCTGCTGATAAGACATTCCTGAACGGCCCGATCAGCTGCGTCAATGGCCACGTTCGTGAAGGCCGCCGCCCCCGAGTCCGCGTTCGCGATGGCGATCCGGCCGAACGTCCGGCGTCCCAATATATGGGGACGCTGTTCGTCGGGTACGTCCGGATCGCCAAGGCTGTCATAGGTATAGGCATAGCCGTGGGGCCAGCGATTGACCGTGATCGCCGCGATGTCGCGTGCCGCATCGAAGCCGCCGCCGCCGAGCATGCGCTGCAACTGGGAGCGGATTTCGCGCTCGCTGGTCGCAAAGTCGGTTGTGAGCATGTCCATCCGGCCAGCACGATTCTGGTCCTTGCGCGGCAAGCCGGGCTGGTTGGGATTGCGGACCATGTGGATGACGACCGGCTGATCGGGTTCGCCCGCGCTCGCATAGCCGCCGATCGTCATGGGAATGTCGAGCGAGACCGAGGGGTGATAACCGTTCGGCGCATGGATGGACCGGATGCCCAGCCGTTTCCAGGCATGCCAGTCGCGCACGAGGACATTGGTATATTGCATCGGCACCTTGGAGGGATAGCGCAGCGCCGTCTTCTGGTCGTCCGGCAGGCTCGGTACGATGAACGGAAGGATATTATTGAAGCAGGCCATGATGACATTCGCGCCTGTCACCGAGACTCGCTTGCCGTTGTTCACATAAACCACGCGAACCGCTTTCTCGGTACTCGGTGTCACGGTATCGAGATGCTCGACGCGGATGACCGTGCTGGAGAGGCGCGCACGCGTGGCATTGGCGGGATTGTCCAGCGCGTCATAATTGCAGCGCGCCATCACGACGCTTTCCTGATCGAGCGGTCCGGGGAAGGCGCCGGGGATTAGCCGACCGATCAGCAGCCTGGCGATCGTGGCATTCCCATCGGGCCAGTGAAAATGCTGGGCGTGCGCCTGAATCTGGCCAGGCAACGACATGCCCGCGAAACCCACGGCGCCGCGCTGGATCGCGGCTTCATAAGCCGGAACCGTATCGACCCGTTTGTTGTTGCGGAATCCTTGTCCGAGAAAAAAGGGCAGGGCTTCCGGCAGCAGGCCGGCGTGATTGAGCAGGAAGTCCTGGTAGCTCATCCTGCGCAGGGCTTCAGCCTTGGCCGCCGGCGTCAGGTTCGGCATATAGTCCACCTTCTCGGTGAACAGGCGCGTGAGATTCGTCCGGACCGCGGATGAAAGCGGCGCTTCCCGGAAAAACTGATCCCATGGCTTGCGGCCGGTGCCGGTCACCAACCGGTCAGCACGAAAATGCTCCTTGTCGAAGAAGGTCGCCGCCTCGAGCCCCGCATAGACGTCGTCGCGTTCGTAGCGCTCGTAGCTGTCCAGATCGACGCCCAGTTCCCCAACGAGCCGCTTCGCGGTGAAGCTGTAGGGGAAAGGCGATTCGATGCTCATCGTGCCGCCATATGAAAGAATGGTGCGCCCATTATGATGGAATTCATTGCGCTTGGCATGGCCGCCGAAATCATCATGGTTGTCTAGAATGAGGATCTTGCGGTCATCCCCCAGCGCCTGCCTGTAGAAATAGGCGGCGGACAGGCCTGAAATGCCGCCGCCGACAATGACGAGATCGTAGTGCTCGCCACTGTCATCGGCATTCACCGGACCCGCAAACTGTCCGTCCCGTGCTTCATGAGCGATTTCGAAGGAGCCAGGATACTGGCCGCGCAAACCCGTCCGAACCGGCGGATAATTGCGCGCATCCGGGATGATTTCCGCCTGCTGGCGCGTGTTTCCAACAAGCGCCTGGGCTCCGCCCGGCAGGAGCGTTCCCGCCGTCGCCGACACCGCAACGCCGCTGATAAAATCGCGTCTGGCGATTGGGCGATCGAGCCCCAGTTCCCTGTCTGACCATTCAGCCATTCCGTGATGCACCCCGCTTCGGATTTTCAACCGACTTTTCGCGATCGCTCACTTGGGCGCAAGGCGCTCTTCGGATCGATAGTGGTGCCTTGCAGGCACCATGCCTCATACTGAAGAATGAAATTTTATTAAAATAAAACATAATTTTATTTGATAGTTTGAGGCGGCTTGAATTTACTCCCGAGGCACCGCGGGGCATCCCGCCTCTTGACCGTCTTTACGACTGAAATATAGTCCGTGTTGCGATGCAAGATAATAATGTAAGGGCTGGCGGTGTCGGATAGCAGATTATTGCCGCCGCTTGCGGCGCTGCGCGCCTTCGAGGCTGTGGGGCGGCTGGGCGGTATCCGGCGCGCCGCGAAGGAACTGGACATCGGACACGCTGTCGTCAGCCGGCATCTCCATTCTCTCGAAACATGGGTGGGCGCGCCATTGGTCATCCGGAACGGCGCGGCCAATCAGCTGACGGAAGAAGGAGAATTCTATCATCGCGAGATTTACGGGGCGCTGACGACCATCGCCAACGCCACCGGAAAGCTGATGCGCGCGAGCAATGAGCTTTCGTTCAGTCTGTGGTGCATCCCCGGTTTCGCCTTCCTGTGGCTGGCGGACCATCTGGGCGATTTCATCACCGCGAATCCGGAGATCAATGTCGACTTCCGTCCGGCCGACCAGAGTCCCGATTTCCGCGCCAAGGAGGTGCATGCCGACATCCGCTACCTGCGGGACTGGGAGGTCGGGGCGGTCTCGCGCCTCGCGCATCGTATCGAATTCGCACGGCCGGAGGTCTTCCCGGTCGCAAGTCCGGCATGCCTCGCTCAGTTGCCGCCGGTCGAAACCGTTGCCGATCTGCTCAAACTGCCGCTGCTGCATGAAGACAATGATCTCGAATGGTCGCACTGGCTACAGGCGCAGGGACTGGAAGTCACCGAGCGGCTGCCGGGATCCCGGTTGTGGCATGCACATCTCACGCTGAACGCGGCCCGGCAGGGCTATGGCGTGGCGCTGGCGAACCATATGCTGTTGGGCGATGATCTCGCCACGGGCCGGCTGGTGCCCGTGATGCCGCGCGGCGGCGCCTTTCGGCCTGTTACTTTCGGTGCCTACACCTTCCTCGCGCGGGAAGACAGATGGAGCACTCCCGTCATCGCGCGTTTCCGGCAATGGCTGCAGAGGACGGTCGCTGCCGACAAGGGCGGGATTTCCCCGATCCGGTCATCGGGTGGTGCCTGATTGGCACCGCCGTGCATGCGGCGGGCATCTCCTCTCCGGAGCCGTGCTTCATTAGCATTCGGTGGGGGACGAAATGCGGCGCTGTCTTGCCTTGATGCGGCCGTTCGAGGGGCGGGGCGAGGGATGTCCGTCATGCCGGAGGGACATCGGCCGTATCGTCCCAAAGCCCGGCGCTTCCGCTCGCCATTGCCGCGGGCAAGGCACTCGTCCCTGAAAGGAGATTCGATATGATCGACGATCATAAGCTTGGAATGCACTGTCCGATCACCCGCAGGGACTTCGTGAATGGTTCGGCCGTTGCAATCGGGGCGCTGGGCACGGCCGCGACCAGCGGTCGGGCTGTGGCGCAGGCGCTCGCTGCGGCCGGAGGCGAGGAAGGCTATCCCCCCGCAAAAACCGGCATGCGAGGCAGTCATCCCGGTTCTTTCGAAGTCGCTCATTTGCTGCGCGACGGACAACTGCCTCTGGATTCGGTCGAGGATCAGCGCGAGACCTATGATCTCGTGATCGTCGGTGGCGGAATGAGCGGCCTTGCGGCTGCGCATTTCTACCGCAAGGCCGTGGGCGATGATGCCCGCATCCTGATCCTCGACAATCATGATGATTTCGGCGGCCATGCCAAGCGCAACGAATTCATGGTCGATGGCAAGCTGATCGCGCTCAACGGCGGCACGCTGAATATCGAATCGCCCGAGCGCTATAACCGTTGGGCGAGACAGATTCTCGACGATATCGGCGTCGACATCGCGCGCTATGAAGCAGCCAATGTCGACAACCGGCAGCTTTACAAGTCGTTGGGGCTTCGTCGCGGCTATTTCTTCGACAAGGAGGGGTGGGGCGCGGATCGCCTGAGCGTCCCCGATGCTGCGCCGGGGACGGCGCGGCGCGTACCGGGCGGTCTTTCGCCGGAATTCATCTCCAAGACGCCCTTGTCCCGAAAGGCCCGCGCGGATCTGGCGCGTCTGCTGGATCCTGAACAACCCGACTATCTGGCCGGCATGAGCGTTGCGGAGAAGAAGGCGTTTCTCGCCCGGACCTCCTTTGCATCCTACTATCTCGATACCATAAAGATCGATCCGCAGGCGCTATGGTTCTTCAAGACGATGGGCCAGGGCAGCTTTTGCGTCGGCGCGGACGCGACGCCGGCACTGTTCGGATGGGTGCAGGGCTATCCGGGCTTTTCCGGACTGGGGCTGGGCGAGGTGCCCAATGGGCTGTTCGCCGATCTTCCCGGCGGGCAGCACGGCCGACAGAAGGAAGGCGGTCATTCGGTGCATTTTCCGGATGGCAATGCGACGCTTGCGCGCCTGCTTGTCGCCTCCATGGTGCCCGGTGCCACGTCTGGTCGAACGCAGGAGGACATGGGCACGGCGCGCTTCGACTATGGCAAACTCGACCTCCCCGGAAATCCGGTGCGCATCCGCCTCGGCAGCATCGTCGTGAATGTCCGTCACGATGGTGATCCTGCAACGGCAAGCGAGGCGATTGTGAGCTATGCGAACGGCACCAGACTCAAGTCCGTCCGCGGCAAGGCCGTGATCCTGGCTTGCTGGAACATGGGCATTCCCTATATGATGCCGGAACTGCCCTCCGTGCAGAAGGAGGCGCTGGCCTATGGTGTCAAGGGACCGCTGGTCTACACCAATGTCGTCTTACGAAACTGGCGCGCCTTTCAGCGGCTCGGTGTTTCCAGCATCTATTGTCCTGACATGTTCCATGACAGCGTTGCGCTGACGGAAGCCGCGAGCATTGGCGATCTCGCGCACGCGAAATCGCCGGACGAACCCATCGCGCTCCATCTGACGAAGATCATGACGGTGCCGGGTCTTCCGCGTCGCGATCAGCACAGAGCCGCGCGCGCGGCCTTGCTCGCGACGAGTTATGAGACGTTCGAGCGCGAGACCCGCAGTCAGCTCGCCCGCCTGCTGGGCGGGGGCGGCTTCGATCCTGCAAGGGACATTGCCGCGATCACCGTCAATCGCTGGCCCCACGGATACGCCTATACGTACAATAGCCTCTATGATCCTGTTGAGTGGGTCTATTCACAGACCGACAGCCGGCCCTGCGTGATCGGAAGGCAACCGTTCGGATTGATCGCCATTGCCAATTCCGATGCAGCGGCCAGTCCTCATACGGACGCCGCTTTCCTGGAAGCACATCGCGCCGTGAGCGAGGTCGTGGAACGCGCGACCTATCCTTTCGTCAGGCGGGTCTGATCGGTGGAGGCATCCGCAAATCGGTTGAAATCCATCAATTTCAACCTGCTGAATGACGCCAGCCGGTTTGTGGAGAGGCGCGTTTCCATTGGTGCCTTGCGGGCACCACGCGCACCGCGCTGGACTCCTTCCGCTTCCAGGGCGGCAGGCCTCATGTTTGCGATGCAACATAACTGACAAACAGCTCCTTTCGCAGGGGGCTGATCCGATCAGGGGAGACTGTTTCAAGCGGCCGCGAGTTGCGCGGTGGCGATGCCGTCGTGCGCGCGGCCGGGGGATCCAAAGCAATAAGAAGGGGAAGCAAATGAAGACGACGACATTGACCAGCAGCTTGGCCATTGCCGCTGCCATGCTCCTTGACCTGCCTGCGGCCGCGCAGGAGGCGCAGGTCCCGGCGGCAGAAGACGCAGGCGATCCGATCATCGTGACCGGGACGCGCAGGACTGACCGCTCCATGCTTGAATCGGCGGTTCCCGTGGACGTGCTTTCGGCATCGGACATCGCCTCTCAGGCGACCGGTGACATGACCAGCATGATGCGCAGCCTGATTCCGTCCTTCAATGTGGGGCGCTTCGTCGGCATCGCCTCGGACGGTTCCGGATTCGTTCGTCCTCCGACGCTGCGGGGGCTTCCGCCGGACGAGATTCTCGTTCTGGTCAACGGCAAGCGTCGCCATCGCTCGGCTCTCGTTTCCGTCGCTGGCGGCGGCGGCCTGACCAGCGGTTCGCAAGGCCCGGACATCGCCCAGATTCCATCTATCGCCATTGAGCGGATCGAAGTGCTGCGTGATGGTGCGTCCGCCCAATATGGGTCGGATGCCATCGCCGGTGTCATCAACTACACGCTGCGCACGGCGCGGGAAGGCATCGATATCCGCACGCGCTATGGCCAATATTATGAAGGCGACGGCAAGAATTACCAGATCGCAGCCAATGTCGGCATCCCGCTGGGCGCGAACGGCTTCATGAATGTCTCCGGCGAGTTTCTCGACTCCGGCTTCACCAGCCGGGGCGGCCAGCGCATTGGCGCGCAGGCGGTCGAGATGAGTTACCCCGAACTGGAAACGGCGAATCCGGTCCAGATGGTCGGTGATCCCAAGGTCCGGGCCTATCGGCTGTTCTTCAACAGCGGGATGGAATTCGAGGATTCGTCGGAAATCTACCTGTTCGGAAATTACGGGCTCAGCCGGCAGGTGTTCCAGTTCAACTATCGCCAGCCGGTAACCGCCACGGGCATTGCCCAGGACGGCGTGGGTACAGCCGTCTACGGGAAATCGAGTGTGTTCAATACCATCTATCTCGATCAGCTTTCGGATGGAACCTGGGATGTGAACGGCCGGACCTTCGACTTCACATCACTCTATCCCAACGGCTTCACGCCGATGTTCAAGGGCAAGGTGCTCGATGCCTCGCTGACGGGTGGCTATCGTGGCGAATTTGCCAACGGTATCAGCTATGACGTCAGTGCCAGCTACGGGCAGAGCCGCATCGAATATTCGATGGAACAGTCGCTCAATGCGTCGATGGGCCCCGAATCGCCCACCAACTTCTATATGGGCGCGCTCGAGCAACGCGAGACCAACTTCAATGCGGATTTCGCCTATCCGCTGGAGCTTGGCCTGGCATCGCCGATCACCATTGCCGTGGGCGCCGAGCACCGCACGGAATCCTATGAGATCGGCCTCGGCGATTACGCCTCCTATGCAGCCGGCGACTATACCGTGCAGTATCTGAGTGACGGCACCGTCACGACGCAAGCACCCGGCGTGAGCGGCTTTCCGGGTTATTCGCCGGATTTCGTCGTCAACAACTCGCGCCGCAGCTATGCTGGCTATCTGGATATAGAAGGCGATATCTTCGAGGGCTTCACGCTTGGTCTGGCCGGACGATATGAACATTTTTCCGATTTCGGCAGCACCACCAACGGCAAGATTTCCGCCCGCTACGCCTTCTCGCCGTTGATCGCGGTGCGTGGCGCGGCAAGCACCGGCTTCCGCGCGCCCACGCCCGGCCAGTTGTTCACCACCGCCGGGGTCACCGGTTTCGTCGGCGCGAGCCCGACGGACAATCTGACGCTGCCGGCGACAAATCCGGCCGCTGTTGCATTGGGGGCCAAGTCGCTGGTGCCTGAAAAGTCGACGAACTATTCTGCCGGTTTCGTCTTCACGCCCGGCGGGCGCTTCAACCTCACGGTGGACTATTACAATATCACCGTGCGTGATCGTATCGGCCTGGCGACCTATATCCCGATCACGACGGATGCGCAGCGGGAACTCCTGCGCGCCGCGGGCCTGTCCAACTGGGCGACAGTGGGGCAGGTGCGCTATTTCGCCAACGGCTTCAAGACGCGGACGCAAGGTGTGGACATTACGGCCAGCCACACGCTCATAACCGATGCCGGTCGGTTCGATACGACCCTGGCCGTGAATTATAACAATACGAAGGTCCTGAGCCGGGAAACCACCGTCGTCGACGACGTACGCAAGGGAAATCTGGAGGAATCCCTTCCGGCCTGGCGCGCGACCCTCACCGAAAACTGGTCGCTGGGCAAGGTGGGAGTAACCGTGCGGGGTTACTATTACGGGAGCTGGACGAGCTGGGCGCTCGCCGCCAATGGAGGCAATCTCGATGTCGGTGCCGAAGCCGTCTTCGATCTTGAGCTTCGCTACGCGATCAACGACATTTTCACAGTCGCCATCGGTGCCGAAAATATCTTCGACAATTATCCGGACATGGACATTCGTTCGCGCGGGCTCGCGAATTCAAACTGGTATGAGTCGACGCAGGCGACCGTCAGCGGCAGCCGCTATGTCGACCAATCGCCCTTCGGCTACAATGGCGGCTTCTGGTATGCCCGCCTGAACGCCAAATTCTGATCGGCCGATCCATTTCGGATGGGGCTTTCGCGCGGTGAAGAGGGCGCAAAGCCTCATCCGGAGTGCTCTTTCGGAGCGCGCCTCGCTTTCAAACTCTTCTTGTCTTCGATCGGCCGCTCCGCTGCGTTATGATCGGGCACAAGCCTTGCCGACAGGGACCGGGGCCAGCCGTTACGGTCGTGACAGGCTGGCGAACGCGCTTTGAGGCGCCGTCAACGCTCGAAAACGATGGTGCCGTCTATGATCGTCATATCGACCCTGGTGTCGAGGATATCCTCTTCCGGCACGGTCAGGAGATTATGGTCGAGCACGATCATGTCGGCCAGCTTGCCCGGCGTCAGACTGCCCTTCATGTCCTCGTCCCAGCTTAGATAGGCGGCTTCCTGCGTATAAAGGCGCAGCGCTTCCAGTCGCGAGATCGCCTCGTCGGCGCCAAACTGCGTGCCGCTGGCCCCTTTGCGCGTCACCGCTACATAGAACCCGTAGAGCGGGCCGACCGGGAGATTGTCCGAGCCGAGCGCCATGGGCACGCCCCGGCGCAGGGGCGTGCCCAGCGGATTGATATGCTGAAGCCGGGCGCCGTCCAGCGTCTGAATGTAGCGCCCCTCGAGATTGTAGAGGAAGTTGGGCTGGGCCGCACCCCAGATGCCATGCGCGGCCATCAGGTCCAGTGTGGCAGGAGGCGGCAGCATGGTGAGGTGCGCCGTGAACCAGCGATGGTCCTTCAACGGTGCCTCATCGAGCGCCGTCGCATAAGCAGTCACCAGTGCCCGGATTCCGGCGTCGCCGATGGCATGAATGCCCATCTGCCAACCGAGGTCGCGTGCGGTGCGCGCCATGGCGAGCAGTTCGGCATCCGTCTGCAGGGCGCGGCCCCGAAAGCCGGTTCGATCCTTGTAATCCTCGATCGTCCAGGCCGTGGGACCGGTGAACCCGCCGTCGGCGCCGGGCATCTCCCCGATCGGACCGAGTTTCAGCCGGTCATCGCCATGGCCGGTATGATAGGGGAACTGCCGAAGCCGTTCGGCGCCCGGATAGGCGATATATAATGTCGCGCGGGGAAGGGAAGCGCCCATCTCCGCATAGATGTCCTGAAAGTCGCGATAGCTGTGCCTGCCATGATCGGGGCTGGGAATCCCGCCCTTCCCGACTGGCTCGTCATCGATGGTACTCATCGCTTCCATGATGCTGGTGATACCCAGCGGCAGCAGCGCCTTCAGCGCGGCGACATAGCTGGATCTCATTTCCCCGGCCTCCGGCGGCGGAACAAGCCGCAGATAGAGATCGCTGCGCTCGCGGATGATGCCGTTGGGCTCGCCGCTTTCGTCCTTCTCGATCACGCCGCGCTCGGGGTCGGACGTGGCGCGATCGATACCCGCCAGGCGCAGGGCCAGGCTGTTGCCGACGACGCTATGCGCACCCGCGCGAAGGATCGCGACGGGATTGGCCGGGGCAGCGGCATCGAGGTCGGCCCTGGTCGGATTGCGCTTCTCCGCCAGCCGTGCTTCGTCCCAGCCATAGCCGGTGATCCATTCACCCGGGCCCAGTTGCCGCGCTTTGGCGCGGATCGCCGCCTGTATGTCCCCGATGGAGCGGGCCCGCCCGACATCCGCCGCGCGGCGAGCCTGGCCGATGATGTGGACGTGCGTATCGATGAAGCCCGGCATCAGCATGCGCCCGCCCAGATTGATCGAACGGCGGGCCTCATAGCGCGCGCGCAGGTCCTCCCCGCCAACCGCCAGGATATGACCGTCCCTGACTGCCACGACGCTGGCATACGGCCGATCAGCGTCCATTGTCACGACCTGCCCATTGTAAAGCAGGAGATCGGCGGGCTCCCCCGCAAGCGCGGAGGAAGCGAGTGTCAGCGCGAGAACGGATGGAACAAATTTGCCAAAGCGCATCTCGATCACCTTTGGAGGCAGTTCAGCGGACGATCTTCATGCCTCATCGCTTCAAAATTCCGTGACGGAGGACAGGTGCCCGGTGCCTGGCAAAGATCCTGTCTTATGCGCCCGCCACGGCCGTGCAGATGAGTTTAATGTTGAGATATTCATCCATCCCATAGCGTGATCCCTCCCGTCCCATGCCGGATTCCTTGACTCCGCCGAAGGGGGCGACTTCGGTGGAGATGAGGCCCGTATTGAGACCTACCATGCCATAGTGCAGCCCTTCCGAGACGCGGATGCTGCGTGAAAGATCACGGGTATAGAGATAGGCGGCGAGGCCGGCCCGAGTGTCGTTGGCCATGGCAAGCGCCTCGGTCTCGTTTTCGAAGCGCACGATGCCGGCGAGGGGGCCGAACGTCTCCTCCCGGCAGAACAGGGAAGAGGGTGAGGCATCTGCAATCAGCGTCGGTTCGAAAAAATATCCCGAATTGGTGTGTCTCGCGCCGCCGGTGACGATCCGTCCGCCCCGGGAAACGGCGTCGGCCACATGGCGCGCGACTTTTTCGACCGCGGCCTGGTTGATGAGCGGACCGATCTGCACACTTTCGCCCAGTCCATCACCGATGGTGAGGGCCGCGACCCGGTCGCGCAGCGTCGCGACGAACCGGTCGTGAATACCGTCCTGCACGAGGAAGCGGTTGGCGCACACGCAGGTCTGGCCGGCATTCCGAAACTTGGAGGCGACAGCACCTTCCACGGCCGCGTCCAGATCCGCATCATCGAACAGGATGAAGGGAGCATTGCCGCCCAGTTCGAGCGACACGCGCTTGACCGTTCCCATGGCGCGTGCCGCCAGGGTCTTGCCGACGGCCGTTGAGCCCGTGAAGCTCAGCTTCGCTACCATGGGATGGGTGACGAGGACGTCGCCAATGGGAGCGGCCGTCCCCGTCACGACGTTGAGGACGCCGGCGGGCAGTCCGGCCTCCTCGGCAAGGCAGGCGAGTGCCAGGGCGCTGAAAGGGGTCAGTTCGGATGGCTTCACGACGACGGTGCAGCCTGCGGCCAGTGCCGGGCCCACCTTGCGCGTGATCATGGCGAGAGGAAAGTTCCACGGCGTGATCGCGGCCACAACACCCACCGGCTCCCGCGTGACGACGAGACGCTTGTCCGGTGCGTGGCCGGGGATCACATCGCCATAGGCACGCCGGCCTTCCTCGGCGAACCAGGCGAGGAAGGAGGCGGCATAGCCGACTTCGCCGCGTGCCTCTCCCAATGGCTTGCCTTGCTCGATGGTCATGAGACGGGCCAGATCTTCCCGATGGGCGAGCATGAGATCATGCCAGCGTCGCAAAATGGCCCCGCGGTCCGCCGCTGTGCGTGCACGCCAGTCGGCCAGCGCCCGTGCTGCGGCCTGCACGCTGTCCTCTGCCGCCTGTGCGCCAAGATCCGGCACGGTGCCGATCGTTTCACCGGAGGCAGGGTTTTCGACTTCGAGGCGGGATGGCCCGTCCTTCCAGTGGCCGCCGATATATGCCTGTGTGCGCAGAAGGTCAGGTCGGTCGAGTGCGATCATGTTCGTTGCTCGTTCCTGGGTCAGCCAGCGATGACAAGCGCTGCCTCGAGGCGGTCCAGCCCTTCATCGACAAGCGCATCGGCGGCGGTGAGGGGCACCAGGATGCGCACGGTCTCGCCGATCGTCCCGCAGTTGAGAACCACGAGTCCCTGTTCGAGCGCGCGTGTCGAAACCAGTTTGCCGCCGTCCTGAAGGAAACCGTTGCCGTCGGGACTAAGGATGTCGAAACCGATCATCGCCCCGAGGCCGCGCGGCGCGGAGATGGGCAGAAGGCCGGCTTTGCCTCGCCAGCGTTCGATGCGCGTTCGCATCCTCTCACCCAGGGCCAGCGACCGGTCGAGCAGTCCTTCGTCGCGAATGACGTCCAGCACCGCGAGCGCGGCGGAACAGCCAATCGGCGAACCGCCATAGGTGCCTCCGAGGCCGCCGGGGACGACCGCGTCCATCAATTCGGCCCGCCCGATCACGCCGGACAGCGGAAAGCCGCCGGCGAGCGATTTCGCGATCGGAACGAGATCGGGTTCCACGCCGGAATGCTCCACCGCGAACATGCGGCCGGTGCGGGCGAAGCCGCTCTGGACCTCGTCCGCGACGAGCTTGATGCCGTGCATGTCGCAGATGTCACGCACCGCGCGGAACAATGCGGGCGGCGCGACGTTGAAGCCGCCTTCGCCCTGAACCGGTTCCATGATGATGGCGGCGACGGCCTCTGGCGGGATGTCGGCGCTGAACAGGAATTGGAGCGCTCTGAGACTGTCCTCCACGGACACTCCATTCGTGGGTCCCGGGAAAGGCACATGGAAGACATCGGGGAGTGCCGGGCCGAACTGCCATTTGTAGGGCCTCACCTTGCCGGTCATCGCGGAGGCGAGCGCGCTCCGGCCGTGGAAGCCGCCGGTGAAGGCAATGACGCCCGAGCGACCTGTCGCCGCTCGAGCGATCTTCACGGCATTCTCGGTGGCCTCTCCGCCGGTCGTGAAGAAGATTGTCTTGGCCGGGCCGGAGAAGGGAGCCAGCGCATTCAGGCGTTCGGCAAGCTCGATATAGCTTTCATAGCCCATGACCTGAAAGGCGGTGTGGGAGAAACGGCTGATCTGCTGTTGAACGGCGGCAATGATGCGAGGGTGCCGATGGCCGACATTCAGAACCGCGATACCGCCTGCGAAATCGACATAGCGATTGCCGTCCACATCCCAGATTTCCGCATTTTCCGCGCGATCGGCGAAGACCGGCATCGCGCTGGCGACACCGCAGGGAACCGCAGCGCTCCGGCGCGCAAGAAGCTCAGCGTTCGACATTCGATTCCATTCTCCTCGAGGTCATGTTCGGCATGTCGATCCGGGATGCATCGTGCCGTAAAGGTCCCGTCATCGGGACGTCGATCGTGCGCACGGCATCCACTGATCAGGATTTTTCCAGTCGTCTAATTGAGCTTAGAAGGGGACACAGGCCTGGATCAGGTGCTTTTGCGCACAATGCCGGTGCGGCTTGGGCACCGGCCCGTCCGTCTCGAACCTTGCCCCGCGCCACGGAGACGAACGGCACAGGTTCGGCCGCCGGTGGCCGGACGAGTCTTCAAGATACCGCGTTTCTCGAAGGCGAGTCCATTCAGCGGCTCCCCCTCGCGGCCTGTCGTACCGGTCCGGCGGCTTCATATCCCGCGGCGTGGCGGTGCAGGGCCTGGCGTAGCCAGAGCAGGCCGCGGTCGCTTGCGCGGGCACGGTTGAATTGCAGCATTTCCCGCATCGGCGGCACGTCGAACGGCGGCGGCGCGATGGCGAGGGGCAGGCGGTCGAGGAACAGGCCGGCCAGCCGCTCGTGGACAAGCGCGATGCGCTGGGTCTCCGGCAGGAGCCATGGCACGATGGTGAACGAGGAGACGACGACCTCGATCCGCCGCCGGTCCCCATGGGAGCGGACGAATTCCTCGACGAAGGACAGGGAATTGGACAATTCGACCACGACATGGCCGGCGCGGCTATAGGCCTCCTCGGTCATGGGCGCGGCGAAGATCGGGTTTTCCGCCCAGCCCAGCACCACATGCCGTTCCTCGAACAGCGGCTCCTGCGGATGGCCGCGCTCCTGGAACTGCTCGGGCGAAATGATGCAGTCGATATCGCCGCGCTCCATCTCCGCCGTCACGTTGGAATGGGGCGGCAGGATCGCGAGCCGGACACCGGGCGCCGTCCTGGCCATTTCCGCAAGCAGCGGGCGGATCACGATGGCGCACATATAGTCG
>Ga0182746_1001168_pt1 | contig 26272 bp, 20 predicted proteins | sample eDN3rd30CBELigOP_FD_128881 | JGI IMG/M metagenome (GOLD analysis project Ga0182746, IMG submission 128881) | Enriched Organic Plus compost microbial communities from Emeryville, California, USA - eDNA 3rd pass 30_C BE-Lig OP (version 2) (version 2) ... | reverse complement strand
GGGGCGGGAGGGGTGCGCGCGGTCTTCCATCCGCCTCGCTCGTTCCTCGCTCGGCTCCCGCCAGACCCGCCACGACCGCGCGCACCCCTCCCGCCCCACCCTTCGCGGTGACGTCACCTCCGCAGGCGCTCGCCCGCCCGACCGCTCGCCGACGGTGACGTTCCGTTCGCCGACCGTGACGTTCCGTTCGCCGACGGTGACGCTGGGTTCGCCGACGGTGACGTCCCGTTCGCCGACGGTGACGCTGGGTTCGCCGACGGTGACGTTCCGTTCGCCGACGGTGACGCTCGGATGGGACCGCCGAGCACGGGCTTGTGCACCGATCCGCACCCGCCCGCGAACCCGACCACCGAGCGCCCGCGTCACCGTCGGCGAGCACGCGAGAAATTGCCCGTCGGCCTCTTGACAGCGGCACGCGAGTGACCGCTAACATCAACCCAGATGTGAGCGTTCACATCCCACCCGACCACCGCCGCTCGGATCTCCCCAGGGGTTTCGAACCGGTTCGACGATGAAACGGAGACCCGATGACGACCATCGGCGACGTCGCCCGTCATGCGGGCGTCTCCCGCTCCACCGTCTCGTACGCGCTCTCGGGCAAGCGCACCATCTCGGCGCAGACGCGCGAGCGGATCGAGCGCGCGGTCGCCGAGCTGGGGTTCACCCCGAACGCGGGGGCGCGCGCGCTCAAGACCTCGCAGACGATGGTCCTCGGGCTCCTCCTGCAGTTCCACGCCGACGAGTTCGCCCCCGCGATGCTCCAGTACGTGCTGCCGGTCTCGCAGGCCGCGCGGGCCGAGGGCTACGACATCCTCATGGTCACGGACCCCGACGGGCCCCACGCCATCCACCGGATCGGCGACTCCGACATGGTCGACGGCTTCGTCCTCCTGGACGTGACCGCCGAGGACCCCCGGATCCCGTCGCTGCGCGAGGTGCGCCAGCCCGGCGTCCTCATCGGGCTGCCCCGCGACACGCGCGAGCTCGACGTGATCGACCTCGACTTCGGCGAGGCCGCGCGCATGCTGGTCGACCACCTGAACGAGCGTGGTCACCGTGAGATCGTGCTGGTCTCGCCGCCGCACCACGTCGTCGAACGCGGTGGCTCGTACGTCTGGCGGTTCCGGGACGCCGCGATCGAGCGTGCCGCCCGGTACGGGCTGCAGATCCACGCGTACTACGGCGAGTCCCGCTCGCCCGCGATCGGGGAGAGCGTCAACGCGATCCTCGACGCCCACCCGGCCGCGACCGGCCTCGTCGTCCACAACGACGCCACGATCGCCGCGCTCCCCGGGATCCTGCGCGACCGCGGACTGCGGGTCCCCGACGACCTCAGCGTGGTCTCGCTCTACTCGCGCGACTTCGGTGAGGAGTTCTCGCTCCCGTTCACCGCGGTCGAGTCCGCGGCCGACGAGCTCGGCCGCAGCGGCGTGGCCCAGCTCGTCCGCCGCATCACCCGAGCCCCGGACGCCGGCCCGCCGGTCGCCCGGTTCGTCGCACCGGTCCTCCGGGACCGCGGAAGCACCCGACCGGTCGCCGCGACACGTTCGACGCAGCGCTGAGCACGCGCTCACGACTGGCTGTCGAATCGGTTCGCCAACGCCCGCCCACCACGACACAGAACGATTCAGAGAGGAACCTCCTGTGATCACCACCCGCTCCACCCGCCTCGCGAAGGTGGCCGGCGTCGCAGCCGGTGCCGCCCTCGTCACCACGCTCGCCGCCTGCAGCAGCGACTCGCCGAGCGGAGGCGACACGTCGTCGGCGAAGCTCACGACGGTCACCTTCTGGGACCCGTACCCCCAGTACGACGACAGCTCCGACTGGGCGAAGTACGTCCAGGCGTGCGCCCCCGCAGGCACGACGCTCAAGCGCACGACCGCGCCGACGGCCGACCTGCTCAACAACCTCACGACGGCGGTCAAGGAGGGCAACGCGCCCGACGTGATCCTGCTCGACAACCCCGCCGTGCCCGAGGCGGCGAGCTCGGGCCTGCTCGCACCCGCGTCGGACGTCGGCATCGACACGTCGGGCTTCGACGCGAACCTCGCGGGTCCCGGCACGGTCGACGACGTCACCTACGGCGTCCCGGTCGGCGCCAACACGCTGGGTCTCTACTACAACAAGGACATCCTGGACAAGGCCGGCGTCGACCCGTCGACGCTGACCTCCTGGGACGGCCTGAACGCTGCCCTCGAGAAGGTCACCAAGGCGGGCTCGAAGGGCATCACGTTCGCCGGGATCTCCGGCGAGGAGGGCGTCTTCCAGTTCCTGCCGTGGTTCTGGGGTTCCGGCGCCAACCTCAAGGACCCGGGCTCGGCCCAGGCGGCCGAGGCGGGCCAGCTCGTCTCCGACTGGATCGGCAAGGGCTACGCCCCCAAGTCGGCGGCGACGGACAACCAGTCCGCCTCGTGGGACCTGTTCCTCACGGGCAAGTACGCGTTCGCGGAGAACGGCTCGTGGTTCGCGAAGGCCGCGTCGGAGCAGAAGTTCCACGCCGTCATGGTGCCCATCCCCGCCAAGGACAACGGTGCGGCGCCGGTCCCGACCGGTGGTGAGTTCGCCCTCGCGCCGCTGCAGAAGAAGGACTCCTCGGCGCACTACGCGAACGCCAAGCAGGTCATCGACTGCCTGGTCGGCAAGGACAACCAGGTCAAGACCGCGGACGCGCTCGGCTACTTCGCGGCCAACAAGGACCTGCGGCAGACGCAGATCGCGTCGGACAAGATCTGGACGCCGTGGGCGGCCGCGATCGAGAGCGCCCAGGGCCGCACGAGCGACCTCGGCGCCCAGTACACGGTGACGTCGGCGGCGATCTCCACCGCGCTGCAGACCTCGCTCAACGCGGCCGGCGACTCCGGTCAGGTCGCGGACGCGTTCAAGCAGGCGGCCCAGGACGCCCAGGGCTGACCCACCTCGACCGGGCGCGGCGGCCCGGCGCACGCTCGCCGCCGCCGCGCCCGGCCCGCACGACCGCTCCACCCGTACGACGACGAATGGTGAGACCCGTGGGCATCCAGACCCCCGCACCCGCGCCCTCCCTCGAGCCCGCGCTCGAGGCGCAGCGCGCCGAGCTCGGCGCCGCGCCGCCGCGGCGCCGCAGGATCAAGCCCAGCACGTGGGCCGGCCTCGCGTTCGTGGCCCCGCTCGTGATCTACGTGGCGCTGCTCTACGCCTACCCGCTCTACGAGAACGTGTCGATGAGCCTGCACCGGTTCACGCGCGCCACGTTCGTCACCGGCGAGGCGCCGTTCGTCGGGCTCGACATCTACCGCGAGGTGATCGGCTCGCCGCAGTTCTGGCCGATCGTCCGCCAGACGGCGACGTTCGTCATCGTGTCGCTGGTCTTCCAGTACGCGATCGGGCTGGCGCTCGCGGTGTTCTTCCGGCGCGGCTTCCCGCTCTCGGGGCTGCTGCGCGGGCTGTTCCTCGTGCCGTGGCTCCTGCCGATCATCGTCTCGGCGACGACCTGGCAGTGGATGATGGACGCCGACTCGGGGATCATCAACCGCCTGCTCGGCGTGGTCGGCGTCGACCCCGTGTGGTGGCTCAACGCCGACCACTCGCTGTGGGCCGTGACGATCGCGAACATCTGGCTCGGGATCCCGTTCAACCTCGTGATCCTGTACTCGGGCCTCCAGAACGTCCCGGCCGACCTGTACGAGGCGGCGTCGCTCGACGGCGCCGGCGCGTGGCGCCAGTTCTGGTCGATCACGTTCCCGCTGCTGCGCCCGGTCACCGCGATCACGCTGCTGCTCGGGTTCGTGTACACGCTCAAGGTCGTCGACATCGTCTGGATCATGACGATGGGCACGGGCACCTCGCAGACCCTCGCGACCTGGGCCTACTCCATGGCCTTCGGCAAGGGCACGTCGGCCGTCATCAAGTACTCCCAGGCCTCCGCCGTCGGCTCGATCCTGCTGCTGGTCGCGCTGGTCATGGGCTTCGTCTACCTCTTCGTCCAGCGCCGCCAGGAGGACTGACCATGGACCGCGTCACCCGCACCTGGTGGAAGACCGTGCTCGGGGTCGTCCTGACCGCCGTCATGCTCTTCCCGCTCTACTGGATGATCAACGTCTCGCTCACCGAGCGCGGTTCGATCCGCAACGGGGACCTGTACCCCAAGGCGTTCACGCTCGAGCACTACGACGTCGTGCTGCACGACCAGCTCCCGTACCTGGGCACGAGCATCCTCGTGGGCGTCGGCACGGTCGTGCTGACGCTCGCGATCTCGGCGCCCGCCGCGTACGCGCTGTCGCGGCTCGTGCTGCCCGGGCGCCGGGTCCTGAGCTTCCTGCTGATCGTCGCGCAGATGATCCCGGCCGTCGTGATGGCGCTCGGCTTCTACACCATCTACACGAACCTCGGGATCCTCGACAGCGTGCCCGGGCTGATCCTCGCCGACTCGACGATCGCGGTGCCGTTCGGCGTCATGCTCTTCGCGGCGTTCATGACCGGGATCCCGCGCGAGCTGCTCCAGGCCGCCCAGATCGACGGCGCGTCGTACTGGCGCACCTTCCGGTCCGTCGTCATGCCTGTCGCACGGAACTCCGCGGTGACGGTCGGGCTGTTCGCGTTCCTGTGGGCGTGGTCGGACTTCCTGTTCGCGTCCACCCTCAACCGCGACGGCGGCAAGCTCCGCCCGATCACGATGGGCCTCTACGACTACATCGGCTCGCAGAACCAGCAGTGGGGCGAGCTCATGGCGACGGCCGTCCTCGCGTCGATCCCGACCGCGATCCTCCTGCTCGTCGCCCAGCGGTACGTCGCCGCCGGCGTCACCGCGGGGGCCGTCAAGGACTGACGGCGCCCGGCTCCCCACCCACTCCACCCGTCACCACCTCAGCGAGGATCTTCATGGACCACCGCGGCGCGCCCGCCACCCTGACCTTCGACCTGCGCGAGATCCCGTTCTCGACGCGCGGCTCCTGGCTCGACCTCTCGCCCGTCACCGCGCTCCACACGACGACCGACGCGGTCCACCTCGTGTCCCACCGGAACGGGATGCACGGCGTCCTGCGGCTCGAGCCCGTCCGCGGCGGTGAGGTCGTCGACGCGGGGTGGCACGCGCAGCCGAGCGTCTTCGCCTGGGCCGCACCCGGCACCGACGGACGGGACGGCACGGTCGAGGCGGTGTTCGACGGTCCCGAGACGCTCCGCCTGCGCGGTGCGGGCCTCGGCCTGCGACTCGCCGACGCGGCCGCCGGGCTCACGCCGTTCACCGGCACCTACCTGTACGTCGACCCGGTCGACGACGCGGTGGTGTTCACCTCCTACGAGACCGGACGCCGGTACCGCGTGACGTCGCTCCGCGGCGCCGTGGACGTCGTCGGCGGGGAGGCGCTGGGCGTGGCCGACCGCGCCGTCGTCCTCGGGGCCGACGGCGGCCCGTGGGAGGCGACGGTCGAGGAGACGACGTCGGGGGCGCCCGCGTACGAGGCGACGCGGTCGTTCGACGCCGCGGTCGCCGCGGTGGCGAGCGCGTTCGGCGCGTACGTCGACGCGGTGGCGCCGTGGCGCGACGAGCGGACCCCCGCCGCCGAGCTCGCCGCGTACGTCCTGTGGTCGGCGACGGTCGCGCCCGAGGGCTTCGCGACCCGCGAGTCCGTCCTCATGTCGAAGCACTGGATGGACAAGCTGTGGAGCTGGGACCACTGCTTCAACGCGCTCGCGCTCGCCCCCGGCCTGCCCGACGCCGCGCTCGACCAGTTCCTCGCACCGTTCGACCACCAGGACGCGTGCGGCGCGCTGCCCGACTCGATCACGCACTCCGAGGTGCTCTACAACTACGTCAAGCCGCCGATCCACGGCTGGGCGCTGCGCCGTCTGCGGGCGACCGCCGGGCGCGAGCTCACCCACGACGAGCTCGCGGAGATCCACGACCGGCTCGCCCGATGGTCGCGCTTCTGGCTCGAGCGGCGCCGTCGGCCGGGCCACGCGTTGCCGTACTACCAGCACGGCAACGACAGCGGCTGGGACAACGCGACGACGTTCGACCGGGACCGCGTCATCGAGTCGCCCGACCTCGCGGGCTTCCTCGCGCTCCAGCTCGAGGTGCTGGCCGACCTCTCCGAGGAGCTCGGTCGGCCTGCCGAGACGTGGAAGGCCGCGCGCGACGCCCTGCTCGAGGCGCTGCTCGACGAGCTCTGGACCGGCGAGGAGCTCGTCGCCGTCGGGGCGCTGTCGGGAGAGCGGAGCACGGCGACGAGCCTGCTCAACCTCCTGCCCCTCGTGCTCGGCGACCGGCTGCCGGCCGAGGTCCGGAGGGCGCTCGCCGACCGCCTGGTCGCGCACCTCACCGAGCACGGTCCGGCCACCGAGCCCGTGACGTCGCCGCACTACGAGGACGACGGCTACTGGCGCGGGCCGATCTGGGCGCCGTCGACTGCGCTGATCGAGGACGGCCTGAGGGTCTCGGGCTTCGCCGAGCTCGCCGACACCGTGAGCGCGCGGTTCCGCGCGCTGTGCGAGTGCTCGGGCTTCGCCGAGAACTTCGACGCCCGCACGGGCGCGGGCCTGCGCGACCGCGCCTACACCTGGACGGCCGCCGTGTACCTGACGTTGGCCGCGGACCACGTCCGGCGCGCCTAGGCCGGGGGAGGGGAGGAGGTCGGAACGACCGCCGGATGTGAGCGCTCACACCGGAAAGCCGCGGCCGGGACCGCCGCGGGGCAAGGGACCACGGATGCGAAGGAGCACCACGATGGAACGCACCTTGAGAATACTGACCGCAGCGGGGGCGGGCGCGGCGCTCGCCGTCGTCGGGCTGGCACCCGTCGCCGCGGGCCCGGCACAGGCCGCGACGCAGCCCGCGACGGCGGACCTGCCGGCACCCGTCGTCGACTACACGTTCGACGACGCGGCACCGGGCGTCACGACGCTGCACAACTCCGGCTCGGGCGGCGCCGCGTACGACGGGACGGTCGTGAACGCGGCGAAGCTCGGCACCGGGACGCGCGACGGCGCGGGCACGCTCGCGCTGCCCGGCGGCCCGCAGGGCACCACCGACTCGACCATGCCGTACGTCAAGATCCCGAACGGCCTCTACCAGGGCGCGAAGGGCGTCACGGTCTCGACGTGGGTCAAGTGGGACGGGAAGAACGTCACCTCGGTCGCGCCGTGGACGTTCATCCTCGGCGGCGACAAGCTCCCGAACAACAACTACGGGGTGTTCTGGGCGCCGTCGGAGAACGGCAAGAACAGCGCGGCCGCCAACGACGGCCCCGAGTACAAGATCAACGCGGCCGACGCGCTGCCGTCCAACCGTTGGATGCACCTGACGCTCACCGAGGACGGCTCGCAGCTCGTCATGTACGTCAACGGCGTGAAGACCGACGCGCGGTCCGCGCCGATCGACTTCGCGAAGCTGTACTCGGCCTCGAGCACGTTCTCGGGCCTGATCGGCCGGACGCAGTGGACCCAGCAGTACGCCACGTACTTCGGCGGACAGCTCGACGACTTCCGGGTCTACGACACCGCGCTGACGGCCGAGCAGGTCGCAGCGCTCGGCGAGGAGGTGGCGACCATGACGGGAGTGGCGCCCGGCGGCGTCACGGTCACGACGGCGACGGGTGTCGCCCCGACCCTGCCCGCCACGGTGAACGCGACCTACAGCGACGACTACGACCGGCCCGTCGCCGTGACGTGGGACCCCGTGGACCCCGCGTCGTACGCGAAGGCCGGGACGTTCACGGTCCACGGCACGACGGCGGTCGGGGAGGTGACCGCGACCGTCGAGGTCAAGACGGACAACCAGGTCGACATCGACCTCGCGAAGACGACCGGCGACTTCATGGGCGGCGCGGTCGGGACGCTGTACGGGCTCTACGGCCAGGACATCCCGTCGAACAACGTGATCGACGGGATCAAGCTGCGGACCGTGGCGACCAAGGCCCAGGACGGCCCCCAGCACCCGGGCGCCGACGCGCTCGAGGTGCTCAAGCCTCTGGTCGACTCGTCGGGCGGTGACGTCTACATCTACATGACGGACATCTACCGCGGCTTCCCGTACGAGTGGCCGGGCGACACCCCGCAGGCGCGCCTCGCCGACTTCGAGGCGAAGATGACGAAGCAGGTCGAGCAGGTCGCGACCCTCCCCGAGAAGTACCGCAGCCACGTCGTCTTCGTGCCGTTCAACGAGCCCGAGGGCAACATGTTCGGGACCGGGGCCTGGAGCTACAACAAGGTCTCCTGGCTGAACGACCCGCAGTACTACTTCAAGGCGTGGGACGACGCGTACGCGCTCATCAAGGCCAAGCTCCCCGACGCGCGGATCGCGGGCCCCAACACGAGCGTCCTGTACACGCAGGTGCAGGGCTTCCTGCAGCACGCGCTCGCGCAGGGCACCATGCCCGACGTCATCACCTGGCACGAGCTGAGCAACCCGGCGTCGATCCGCACGAACGTCGCGAAGTTCCGGTCGTGGGAGGACACGATCTACCGGGGCACCGCCTACGAGGGCACGCACCTGCCGATCAACATCGACGAGTACGCGTTCAACTACCACACGTCGGTCCCCGGCCAGATGATCCAGTGGGTCTCCGCGCTCGAGGACGCCAAGGTCGACGGCGACGTCGCCTACTGGAACATCGACGGCAACATCTCCGACTCGGCCGTCCAGGCCAACCGGGGCAACGGCCAGTGGTGGCTGTTCAACGCGTACGGCCAGATGACCGGCAAGACCGTGCAGCTCACGCCGCCGCACCCGGACCAGAGCTACACGCTCCAGGGCGTCGCGACCCTCGACACGTCGCGCAAGCAGGCGAAGGCGATCATCGGCGGTGCGTCGGGCAACTCGCTCGTCAACTTCCAGCACGTCGACGCGGCGACCTTCGGGTCGACCGTGCACGTGTCCGTCAAGGAGATCGGCTGGTCGGGCCAGGTCGGCGACTCGTCCGGCCCGCGCGACGTCGCGGAGCTCAACCTCCCGGTGCAGGCGGGGTCGGTCGCGCTCGCGTTCGGCGAGGGCGACCTCCCGGTGCTCGACGCCGAGTCGGCCTACGTCATCACCGTGACGCCGGGCGCGAAGGCCGACGCCACGACCGTCGCTCCCGACCTGTGGCGCGGCACGTACGAGGCGGAGGACGCGGCCCACTCCGGCAGCGGCTACTCGAAGAACGGCCCCGAGGGGACGACGTCGAACGTCGGCGGGTTCTACACCTCCGGCGGCTACGACGTCGGCGGCCTGCGCACCGGCTCGGACGTGAAGCTCGACTTCACGGTCGACGTGCCGCAGGACGGGACGTACGACCTGAGCGTGTTCGCGAACTCGCTCAACACCTACGCCGCGGTCAAGGACCAGGGCCCGACCAACGTGTTCCTCACCGTCGACGGCAAGGCCGAGCAGGAGCTCTACCTCACGCTCGGCTACAAGTGGGTGGTCTGGGACCACGCCGACACGACCGTCGACCTCACGAAGGGCACGCACACGATCACGCTCGCGGCGAAGAGCCTCGACGGGTCGAAGGGCACGAAGGGCGACGCGATCGTCGACAAGATCGACCTGTCGCTGCCGAACCCGAGGGCGACCCACGAGGTCTACGAGGGCGAGGACGCCGAGCTCGACGGCGCCACGGCCGACTACTCCCACGCGGGCGTCTCGGGCTCGGGCGCGGCCGCGCTCGGCGCCGGCGGCTCGGCCACGTTCTGGGTCTACGCCAAGGACGACGCCGAGCGGTCGCTCTCGGTCGACACGCTGGGCTCGGGCACGGCGACCCTGACCGTGAACGGGCACGTCGTGGGCACGATCGGGTCACCCGTCACGGTCCCGGTGTTCCTGTCCGGGGGCATCAACAAGATCACGGTCACGGGGACGGGCGGCAACCTGCTCGTCGACCGTGTCCGGGTCGGGGCGTCCGACGGGCGCCTCGCGGCCACGACGGTCCAGGGCGAGGACGCCACGCTGTCCGGCGGCGCGAAGGTCGCCTCCTACCCGCTCGCCGACGGTGGCAAGGCCGTCACGGGCATCGGGGGCGCGCCCGGGAACGACAGCACCGCGACGTTCCGCGTGTCCGCGAAGGCGGCCGGCACGTACGCCGTGACGGTGCGGTACTCGAACGGCGAGCAGTCGGTCGCGTCGCACTACAACCCGGACCCGCTGGCCCGGCACGCGGACGTGTCCGTCAACGGCGGCGACACGCAGCGGGTCTGGTTCCCGTTCACCTTCCACGACGACAACTTCTACGAGCTGACGTTCTCCGCGACCCTGGCGAAGGGCGCGAACACGCTGACGTTCAGCTCGGAGGAGCTGCCGGACTTCGACGGCGACACGTACATCTCCGACCGGTACCCCGACATCGACCTGCGGTCGTCGTGGGCGCCGAACATCGACGCGCTCACGGTGACCGCGTTCGCCGACGCGTCGGCGATCCCGGCCGCCTGGGACGCCAAGGCCGTGTACCAGGCCGGTGCGTCGGTCGCGTTCGGTGGGTCGGTGTGGACGGCGTCGTGGTGGACGCAGAACCAGAAGCCGGGCGACCCGTACGGGCCGTGGCAGGAGATCGTGACCGCGGTCGACGGGACGGCCGTGTGGACCGCGTCGCGGATCTTCGACACCGGTGACCGGGTCGTCTACCAGGGCTCGACCTACGCCGCCAAGTGGTGGACCCGGAACCAGGTGCCGGGCGACCCGAACGGCCCGTGGAAGAAGGTGGGCTGACCCCCCACACCGCCGACGGCGGCGTCACCCTCACCGAGGGCGGCGTCGCCGTCGGCGCTGCCCGGCTGGCGTCGGCGGACGCGGCGCCGGTGCGGGCGTCAGCCGATCGTCGAGGCCCTCGCGACGAGGGCGGGCGTGAAGACGACGTGCTCGTGCCGGTGGTCGGGGTTGCCGGACTCGTCGAGCACGAGCCGGGCGGCGGTCCGTCCCAGCTCCTCGCGCGGCTGACGCACGGACGTGAGCGGCACGGCGGCGGCGCCCGCGAACACGATGTCGTCGTAGCCGACGATCGCGAGGTCGCCGGGCACGCTCCAGCCGCGGCCGATGGCCTGCTGGAGCAGCCCGAGCGCGATGAGGTCGTTGGCGCAGAACACGGCGGTGGGGCGGCGCTTGCGGGGGATCCCGGCGAGCTGCTCGCCGACGGCGCGACCCTCCGCGATGGTGAGCGCGCCGCAGGGGACGAGGGTCAGGTCCTCGGGCGGCAGCCCGGCGTCCTGCCAGGCGGAGACGGCGCCCGCGTACCGGTCGCGGACCTGCCCGATGGTCAGGGGGCCACCCGCGAAGGCGACCCGCGTGTGGCCGAGGTCCACGAGATGCTCGACGGCGAGCCGGCCCCCGAGCTCGTCGTCGACGGACACCGAGCACAGGTCGTCGGCCTCGCGGGCGCGGTCGATGAGGACGAGCGGGGTCCCTCGGCCGACGACCTCGTCGAGCGCGGGGGAGTCGGGGTCCACGGGAGTGACGAGGACGCCCTGGGCCTGGTGCTGCTGCAGGTGCTGGAGGTGCGCGGCCTCGCGCGAGGGTCGGTTGTCGCTCGTGCAGAGGAACAGCGAGAGGCCCGCCGACTCCGCGACCTGCTCGATCCCCTGCGCGACGTCCGTGAAGAACGGGTTCCCGGCGTCGAGCATGACGTAGGCCAGCGTGCTGCTGTGCCCGGCGCGGAGCGTGCGCGCGGACTCGTTGCGGACGAACCCGAGGTCCGACATGGCGCGCTCGACGCGGTCGCGCGTCGCGGCGCTCACACGCTCGGGGCGGTTGAGGACGTTCGAGACGGTGCCGAGGGAGACGCCCGCGGCAGCGGCGACGTCCTTGACCGACGCGCGTCGGCCGGCGCCGGGCGAGGGTTCTACCACGGTGAGGTCCCTTCGTTATCAAACTGAAACGCTCAAACGGCAGCGTAGTGCAGAAACGCGTGCGCAGGGGCCTTGACACCACGATGTGGGCGTTCGTAGATTGCTCGTGTTGTGAAACCTTTCAACGACGAAGGGAGGCGATGCATGACCCAGGACACCGACGCCCCGGTCCTCGAGCTCCGCGACGTGAGCAAGTCGTTCGGCGCGGTCGTCGCGCTACGGTCCGGCACGCTCGCCGTCTCGCGCGGCTCCATCCACGCCCTGGTCGGCGAGAACGGCGCGGGCAAGTCCACACTGGTCAAGATCGCGGCCGGCGTGCACCGACGCGACGGCGGCACGTTCCGCCTCGACGGCGAGGACGTCGACTTCGGCTCGACGGCCGACTCCAAGGCGGCCGGCATCGCCGTCATCTACCAGGAGCCCACGCTGTTCCCCGACCTGTCGGTCACGGAGAACATCTTCATGGGCCGCCAGCTCCTCAAGCGGGGGCGCCGCATCGACAAGCCCGCCATGTACGCGGAGGCCGAGCGGTTGTTCCGCGGCCTGGGCGTCCGGATCGACCCGCGCCGGCCCGCGCTGGGCCTGTCGATCGCCGACCAGCAGATCATCGAGATCGCAAAGGCGATCTCCCTCGACGCCAAGGTCCTCGTGATGGACGAGCCGACCGCGGCGCTGTCCGGCGTCGAGGTGGACCGGCTCTTCGCCGTCGCCCGCCGGCTGCGCGACGAGGGGCGCGCGATCGTCTTCATCTCCCACCGCTTCGACGAGGTCTTCTCGCTCTGCGACACGATCACGGTGATGCGCGACGGCGCCTACATCGCCACGCGCCCGACGGCCGAGACCGACGTCCCCGAGGTCGTCGGGCTCATGGTGGGGCGCGAGGTCTCCGACCTCTTCCCCAAGCAGGAGACCGAGGTCGGCGAGGTCGTCCTCGCGGTCGACGGGCTGACCTCCACGGGCGTGTTCCACGACGTGTCGTTCACGGTCCGCCGGGGCGAGATCGTCGGGCTCGCGGGGCTCGTCGGCGCGGGCCGCAGCGAGATCGCGCGCGCGGTGTTCGGCGTCGACCGGTACGACGACGGCGCGGTCACCATGCGGGGCAAGGCCGTCCGGGCGTCCGACCCGCGGGCCGCGATCCGCGCCGGGATGGCGTTCGTCCCCGAGGACCGGCGCCACCAGGGGCTCGTCACCGAGGGGACGGTCGCGGAGAACGTGGCCGCCGTCATCCGGACGCACCTGACCCGCGCGGGGCTGCTCACGCGCGGCCGCGAGAACCGCGCCGTCGTGCCGTGGGCTGCGCGGCTCGAGGTCAAGACCGGGGCACTCGACCTGGCCGCCAAGACCATGAGCGGCGGCAACCAGCAGAAGGTCGTCCTCGCCAAGTGGCTCGCCACCGAACCCGACCTGCTGATCATCGACGAGCCCACGCGCGGCATCGACGTCGGCACCAAGGCCGAGGTCCACCGTCTGCTGTCCGAGCTCGCCGGCCAGGGCATGGCGATCCTCATGATCTCGTCTGAGCTCCCCGAGGTGCTCGGCATGGCCGACCGCGTCCTCGTCGTCCGCGAGGGCCGGCTGACGGCCGACCTGCCCCGCGACGAGGCGACCCCCGAGCGCGTCATGCACGCCGCGACCCGTGGGCGCGACTCCGAGGAGGCAGCGTGACGACCCCGCAGACGCCGCAGACCGACACGCGGCCCGAGGCCGAGACCCACGACGAGGCCACCACCCTCCTCGTCGAGCCGAGCTCGCTCCCACCGCGCGAGCGCCTGCTCAAGACGCTGCTGCACTCGCGCGAGATCTCGATCTTCGCCGTGCTCGTGCTCGTGATCCTCGCCGCGACCGTCAAGAACCCCGGGTTCGTGTTCAGCGCGAGCGGGTGGCGGGACCTCCTGCTCACGCCGTCGATGCTGCTGGTGCTGGCCGCCGGGCAGACGGTCGTCATCATCACGCGCAACGTCGACCTGTCGGTTGGCTCGGTGCTGGGCCTCACCGCGTACATGACGGGGCGCCTGTTCATCGACCACCCCGGGCTGCCGGTGATCTCGGTGTTCGTCGCCGGGCTGGTCGTGGGGGCGGTGCTCGGCCTCGTCAACGGGCTGATCGTCGGGTGGGGGAAGGTGCCGGCGCTCGTCATCACGCTCGGCACGCTCTACATCTACCGCGGGATCGTGCTCACCTGGGCGGGCAGCAGCCAGGTCAACGCGTCCGACATGCCTGCCGGGTTCCTGAGCCTCGGCACGAAGCAGATCCTCTCCATCCCGGTCCTGTTCGTCGTCGCGGCGGTGATCGTCGTCGCGGTCGGCTACGTGCTCCAGACGGCGCGGAGCGGCCGGGAGCTCTACGCCGTCGGCTCCGACCCCGACGCGGCCGTCCTGTACGGGCTTCCCGTACGGCGTCGCGTGATCGCGGCGTTCGTGCTCAGCGGCGCGCTCGCCGGGCTGGCCGGCGTCATCTACGCCGCCCGGTACGGCACCGTCAGCTCCGACGCGGGGACCGGCATCGAGCTGCAGGCCGTCGCCGCCGCGGTGATCGGCGGCGTCGCGATCTTCGGGGGCAGCGGGACCGTCTGGGGTGCGGCGATCGGCGCGGTCCTGCTCGTCACGATCAACCGCGCGCTCCCCATGGTCGGCATCTCCGACTTCTGGCAGCAGGCGCTCGTGGGCGCGCTCATCATCGGCGCCATCGTCCTCGACCGGGTCCTCGCCAACCGTCAGGCCCGCACACTCATCGAAGCGAGGGACGAGCAGTGAGCACGACCACCTACCGCGCATACGCGCACCCGCTCTGGCGACGCCTGCTCCTCACGCGCGAGGCCGCCGTCATCGCCCTCGTGGTGCTCGTCTCGATGTGGGCCTACAGCAACGTGCCCTACTTCGGCGACACCCTCACCCTGACGTACCTGCTGCTCGACACGACGACGATCCTCCTGATCGCCCTCCCGATGACCCTCGTCGTCATCACGGGCGAGATCGACCTGTCGGTCGCGAGCGTCGTGGGGCTGTCCAGCGCGACCATGGGCCTGCTGCACGAGCACGGGGTCGGCATGGCCCTGGCCTGCGTGGTCGCGCTGCTGGTCGGCGTGGTCTGCGGGGCTCTCAACGGATTCCTCGTGGGCTACGTCGGCCTGCCGTCGCTCGCCGTCACGATCGGCACGCTCGCGCTCTACCGCGGGGTCGCCGTCGGGCTGCTGGGGACGACCGCCGTCACGGACTTCCCGAAGGACTGGACGAGCAAGGCCTCGCAGGTCATCGGGTCGAGCGGGATCCCGAGCGTCATGATCGTGTTCGCGGTCCTGGCCGTCGTGTTCATCCTGCTGCTGCACTTCACGCCTTTCGGCCGCGGCGTCTACGACATCGGCCTGAGCAGCGAGGCTGCGACCTTCAGCGGCGTCTCCGCCAAGCGGACCAAGCTCGTGCTCTTCGTGCTGACCGGGGTCGTCTCGGCGCTCGCGGGCATCTACTTCACGCTGCGGTACGGCAGCGCACGCGGCGACAACGCGACGGGTCTCGAGCTCCAGGTCATCGCCGCCGTGCTGCTGGGCGGGGTCTCGATCTTCGGCGGGCGCGGGCGCCTGCCGGGAGTCATCGCCGGTGTGCTCCTCATCGGCGTCATCTCCAGCGCCCTGCGCCTGCAGGGCGTCACCGTCAACGTCATCAGCATCATCATCGGGCTGCTGCTCGTGCTGTCCGTGATCTCCACCCCCGTCCTGGCGCGCCTGTCCGACGCGGCCGCCAGGCGTTCCCGAGCCAAGCGCTCCTCCGCAGGACCCCAGACCGTCGTCTCACAGTGAAGTGAAAGGACACCCTCCGATGCGCACCATCTCTCGACGCACGGCCGTCATCGGCGCCGCTGCGCTCACGATCGCCCTCGCGGTCACCGGCTGCTCCAAGGCCTCCACGGGCGGCTCGCCGTCCGAGTCCGGCACGGGCGACGGCGGTAGCAAGAACCTCAACGTCGTCTTCATCCCGAAGAACCTGGGCAACCCGTACTTCGACGCGTCCGACGCGGGCGGCAAGACCGCCGTCGGCGAGCTCGGCGGGAAGTACTCCCAGGTGGGTCCGCAGGCCGCCAGCCCGGACGCGCAGGTGCAGTACATCAACACGGCCGCGCAGCAGCACGCGAGCGCGATCGTCATCTCCGCGAACGACCCCAAGGCGATCGGCGACGCGCTCACGCAGGCGAAGCAGAGCGGCACCAAGGTCGTCACCTTCGACTCCGACACCGACCCGCAGTACCGCGACGTCTTCGTCAACCAGGCGTCGCCCGAGGGCATCGCCAAGGCCCAGGTCGACGGCATCGCCAAGCAGATCGGCGACTCGGGGGAGATCGCGATCCTCTCGGCCGCGGCCAACGCGACCAACCAGAACGCGTGGATCGCGCTCATGAAGAAGGACCTCGCGGCGGACCACCCGAACATCAAGCTCGTCGACACCGTGTACGGCAACGACGACGACCAGACGTCCTTCGACAAGACCGCGGCGCTCCTGCAGACGCACCCGAACCTCAAGGGCATCATCAGCCCGACGACGGTCGGCATCGCCGCCGCGGCCCGGTACCTGTCGACGTCCGACAAGAAGGGCAAGGTCGCGCTGACCGGCCTCGGCACCCCGAACCAGATGCGGGAGTACGTCAAGGACGGCACGGTCAAGGAGTTCTACCTCTGGAACCCGACCGACCTCGGCTACCTCGCCGCGTACGCCGCGGCGGCGCTCGTCGACGGGACCATCACCGGCAAGGAGGGCGACTCCTTCAAGGCCGGCAAGCTCGGCGACTACAAGGTCGGGGCGAACGGCGAGGTGCTGCTCGGCGACCCGACCGCGTTCAACTCCAGCAACATCGACCAGTTCAACTTCTGAGCCGGCCGGACGAGACCGATGACGTCACCCGCCGCGCGGCCCGCCGCCTCCGAGCGCGTCTGCTTCGAGCTCCGCGTCCGGCCCGAGCTGCTCGACGAGTACGTGGCCCGTCACCGGTCGGTCCCGCCCGCGATGCTGCGCGAGATCGCGGCGTCGGGCCGGAGGAACTACTCGATCTTCCTCCGGCCCGACGGGCTCCTCGTCGGCTACTTCGAGACGGACGACCTGGCGGCGTCCGAGGCGTACCTCGCGCGCTCACCCGTCGCCACGGCCTGGGAGCGGGAGTCGGCCCGCTTCTTCGAGGGTCTCGAGGGGCGCCCCGACCAGGGCCTCGTGAGGCTGCGACAGGTCTTCCAGCTCGAAGAGCAACTCGATCCCGAAGGTGCGCATGATGACTGATCTCTCCCTCCCGGCGTCCGTCTCGGACGCCCTCGCGGCCCAGGCCATCGAGCTCCCCTCGTGGGCGTTCGGGAACTCCGGGACCCGGTTCCGGGTGTTCGGGACGCCGGGTACCGCGAGGGACCCGTACGAGAAGGTGTCCGACGCCGCCCAGGTCCACCGGTTCACGGGCCTGGCGCCGACCGTGGCGATCCACATCCCGTGGGACGAGGTCGACTCCTACGCCGACCTCGCGCGGCACGCGGAGGACAACGGCGTCCGGCTCGGCACGGTGAACTCGAACACGTTCCAGGACGACGACTACAAGTTCGGCTCGCTCACGCACTCCGACCCGCGGATCCGGCAGAAGGCGATCGACCACCACCTGCGCTGCGTCGACGTCATGGACGCCACGGGCAGCCGGGACCTGAAGATCTGGCTCGCCGACGGCACCAACTACCCGGGACAGGACTCGATCCGGGCGCGCCAGGACCGCCTGGCCGAGTCGCTCGCGACCATCTACGCGCGGCTCGGCGAGGACCAGCGCCTCGTGCTCGAGTACAAGTTCTTCGAGCCGGCGTTCTACCACACCGACGTCCCCGACTGGGGGACGAGCTACGTGCACACCGTGGCCCTCGGCGACCGCGCGAAGGTCTGCCTCGACACGGGCCACCACGCGCCGGGCACGAACATCGAGTTCATCGTCGCCCAGCTCCTGCGCCTCGGGAAGCTCGGCTCGTTCGACTTCAACTCGCGCTTCTACGCCGACGACGACCTCATCGTCGGGGCGGCCGACCCGTTCCAGCTCTTCCGGATCCTGTTCGAGGTGACCCAGGGCGGCGGGTACGCCAACCCGGACGTCGCGTTCATGCTCGACCAGTGCCACAACCTCGAGGCCAAGGTCCCGGGGCAGATCCGGTCCGTCCTCAACGTCCAGGAGGCGACCACGAAGGCGCTCCTCGTCGACCTGGAGGCGCTGGGCGCCGCCCAGGAGGCGCACGACGTGCTCGCCGCGAACACCGTCCTCATGGACGCGTTCAACACCGACGTGCGGGGCGCGCTCGCCGCGTGGCGCGAGGAGCGCGGCCTGCCCGCGGACCCCATGGCCGCGTACCTCGCGAGCGGCTACCAGGAGAAGATCGAGGCCGACCGCGTGGGCGGCACCGCAGCGAGCTGGGGAGCCTGACCGATGACGTCCAGCACTACCCACCCGACGGTCGCGGCCCTGCTCGACCGGTCCCACCGCCTCGGCGCCGACCCCCGCAACACGAACTACGCGGGCGGCAACACGTCCGCGAAGGGGACGGCCACCGACCCCGTCACCGGCGCCGACGTCGAGCTCCTGTGGGTCAAGGGCTCGGGGGGAGACCTGGGCACGCTGACCGAGCCCGGGCTCGCGGTCCTGCGCCTCGACCGGCTCCGGGCGCTCCCGGACGTGTACCCGGGCGTCGAGCGCGAGGACGAGATGGTCGCCGCGTTCGACTACTGCCTGCACGGCCGGGGCGGCGCCGCGCCGTCGATCGACACGGCGATGCACGCGCTCGTCGACGCCGCGCACGTCGACCACCTGCACCCGGACTCGGGGATCGCTCTCGCCACGGCCGCGGACGGCGAGGCGCTCACCGCCGAGGTCTTCGGCGGGAGGGTCGCGTGGGTGCCCTGGCGCCGGCCCGGCTTCCAGCTCGGGCTCGACATCGCCGCGATCAAGGCCGGGAACCCGGAGCTGGTCGGCGCGATCCTCGGCGGCCACGGCATCACCGCGTGGGGCGACACGTCCGACGAGGCCGAGGAGCGCTCGCTCTGGATCATCCGCACCGCGGCGGCGTACCTCGCCGAGCACGGCCGCCCCGAGCCGTTCGGCGCCGCCCGCCCCGGCTTCGAGGCCCTGCCCGACGACGCCCGCCGGGCCCGGGCGGCGGCGCTCGCCCCGCACCTGCGCGGCCTCGCGTCGTCGGACCGGCCGCAGGTGGGGCACTTCACCGACGCCCCGAAGGTGCTGGAGTTCCTGGCCTCCGAGCGGCTCGAGGAGCTGGCGGCGCTCGGGACGAGCTGCCCCGACCATTTCCTGCGCACCAAGGTGAAGCCGCTCGTCGTGGACCTGCCCGCGAGCGCGAGCGTCGAGGACGTCGTCGGACGGCTGCCCGCGCTGCACGAGGCGTACCGCGCCGACTACGCCGCGTACTACGAGCGGGGCGCCGCCGCGGCCCGCGCGCGCGGCGAGGAGCCGCCGCCGATGCGCGGGGCGGACCCGGCGATCGTCCTCGTCCCGGGCGTCGGGATGTTCAGCTACGGCCCCGACAAGCAGACCGCGCGGGTCGCGGGCGAGTTCTACGTCAACGCCATCAACGTCATGCGCGGCGCCGAGTCCGTCTCCACCTACGCGCCCATCGACGAGGCCGAGAAGTTCCGCATCGAGTACTGGGCCCTCGAGGAGGCCAAGCTCGCGCGCCGCCCGAGGCCCAAGCCCCTGGCGACGCGGGTCGCCCTGGTCACCGGTGCGGCGTCGGGCATCGGGAAGGCCACGGCCACCCGGCTCGCCGCCGAGGGCGCGTGCGTGGTGATCGCCGACCTCGACCTCGCGAAGGCGCAGGAGGCCGCGGCCGGGATCGGCGGACCCGACGTGGCCGTCGGGGTCCGCGCCGACGTCACCGACGAGGACCAGGTCCAGGCCGCGGTCGACGCCGCGGTGCTCGCGTTCGGAGGCCTCGACCTCGTCGTCAACAACGCCGGCCTGTCGATCTCCAAGCCGCTGCTCGAGACCACGACGAAGGACTGGGACCTCCAGCACGACGTCATGGCGAAGGGCTCGTTCCTCGTCTCGCGGGCCGCCGCCCGCGTCCTGATCGCCCAGGGGCTCGGTGGCGACATCGTCTACATCTCGTCCAAGAACGCGGTCTTCGCCGGTCCGAACAACATCGCGTACTCCGCGACCAAGGCCGACCAGGCGCACCAGGTGCGGCTGCTCGCTGCCGAGCTCGGCGAGCACGGCGTCAAGGTCAACGGGATCAACCCCGACGGCGTCGTGCGGGGGTCGGGGATCTTCGCGGGCGGGTGGGGCGCCAAGCGCGCCGCCGTCTACGGGGTGCCGGAGGAGAAGCTCGGCGAGTTCTACGCCCAGCGGACGCTGCTCAAGCGCGAGGTCCTGCCCGAGCACGTCGCGAACGCGGTGTTCGTCCTGTGCACGTCCGACCTCGACCACACCACCGGGCTGCACGTCCCCGTCGACGCCGGCGTCGCCGCCGCGTTCCTGCGCTGAGGCCTGCTGTGAGAAGCAGGTGGGTGGCGTGACCGCCGCGAGCGTGGCCGCCGTGGACCTGGGGGCGACGAGCGGCCGCGTCGTCGTGGGAGCCGTCGCCCCCGACGGCGGAGCGGGCGGGGTCCCACGGCTCGGGCTCCGGCACGTGGCGCGGTTCCCCAACGAGCCGGTCCGTACGCGGGACGGCCTGCACTGGGACCTCCTCGGCCTGTACCGGGGCGTCCTCGGCGGGCTCGCGCAGGCCGAGCGGGAGCACCCCGGCGAGATCGCGAGCGTCGGCCTCGACTCGTGGGCCGTCGACTACGCGCTCCTGCACGACGGCGCCGTCCTCGGGATCCCGTACCACTACCGCGACGACCGCACGGCGGCCGGGGTCGAGGCGGTGCACGCGGTCGTCGGACCGGCAGAGCTGTACCGGCGCAACGGGCTGCAGCACCTCCCGTTCAACACGGTGTTCCAGCTCGCGGTCGACCGCCGGGGCGGGCTGCTCGACGTCGCCGACGGCATGCTCCTCGTGCCCGACCTGCTGACGTACTGGCTGACGGGCGAGGTCGGTGGGGAGCGCACCAACGCGTCGACCACCGGGCTGCTCGACGTCCGGACGGGGGAGTGGGACCGCGAGCTCGCGCGGCTCGTCGGCGTGCCCGAGCGGGTGCTCCCGCCGCTCGTCGACCCGGGGTCGCCGCGAGGCACGCTCACGGGAGACGTCGCGGACGTCGTCGGGCGTGCGCTGCCCGTGACCTCCGTCGGGTCGCACGACACCGCGTCGGCGGTCGTCGCTGTGCCCGCCGCGGACCGGGACGTCGCCTACGTGTCGTGCGGGACCTGGGGTCTGGTCGGGCTCGAGCTCGACGCACCCGTCCTCACCGAGGACGCGCGGCTCGCCGGGTTCACCCACGAGGGCGGCGTCGACGGGCGCATCCGCTTCCTGCACAACGTCATGGGGCTGTGGCTCCTGTCGGAGTCGATCCGGGCCTGGGACCGCACCGCGACGCCCGCCCAGCAGTCCAGCACCCTGCAGTCGCTCCTGGCCGCGGCCGCCGACATCACCGGTCCCGCGCCCGTGTTCGACGTCGACGACGCCCGGTTCCTCGCGCCCGGCGACCTGCCCGCCCGGATCGCGGGCTGGTTCGAGGAGCGCGGACTGGCCGCGCCGTCGTCGCGCCCCGCGCTCGTCCGCAGCATCGTCGAGAGCCTCGCCCAGGCCTTCGCCGACGCCGTCGCGACCGCCTCCCGCCTCGCCGGCCGACCGGTGCGGGCGATCCACGTCGTCGGCGGAGGAGCGCAGAACACGCTGCTGTGCCAGGCGCTCGCCGACCGTTCCGGCCTGCCGGTCCTCGCCGGGCCCGTCGAGGCGACCGCGATCGGCAACGTGCTCGTCCAGGCCCGGGCGCTCGGCCTCGTGGGCGACGACCTCGAGTCGCTGCGCGCCGTCGTCGCCGGCTCCTTCCCTCCCGTCCGCTACGAGACCCGTTAGGTGGTCCACCCGTGGTCCAGCGTCAGCTGCCCCGCCCCACCGAGCTCCGCGAGCTCGTCCGCTTCAAGCGTCCCGACCTCGACGCCCGACGCCGTCGGCTCGCCTCCGCACTCACGATCGAGGACCTGCGGGCTCTCGCGAAACGACGGACGCCGCGCGCCGCGTTCGACTACACCGACGGCGCCGCGGAGGCGGAGATCTCGCTCGGCCGCGCGCGACAGGCGTTCCAGGACGTCGAGCTGCACCCGTCGATCCTGCGCGACGTGTCGACCGTCGACACCTCCACGAGCGTGTTCGGCGGGCCGTCGGCGCTGCCCTTCGGCATCGCTCCGACCGGGTTCACGCGGCTCATGCAGACGGAGGGCGAGGTCGCGGGCGCCGGGGCGGCCGGGGCGGCGGGCATCCCGTTCACCCTCTCGACTCTCGGCACCACGTCGATCGAGGACGTCAAGACCGCCAACCCCCACGGCCGGAACTGGTTCCAGCTCTACGTCATGCGCGACCGCGAGGTCTCCTACGACCTCGTCCGGCGCGCCGCCGCCGCAGGGTTCGACACGCTGTTCTTCACCGTCGACACCCCCGTCGCCGGCGCGCGGCTCCGGGACAAGCGCAACGGCTTCTCCATCCCGCCGCAGCTCACCCTCCGGACCGTGCTCGACGCCGTCCCGCGCCCCTGGTGGTGGTTCGACCTGCTCACGACGCCGACGCTCGAGTTCGCCTCCCTCACCTCGACCGGCGGCACGGTCGGCGAGCTGCTCGACGCCGCGATGGACCCGTCGATCTCGTTCGCCGACCTCTCCGTCATCCGCGGGATGTGGCCCGGCACCCTCGTCGTCAAGGGCGTCCAGAACGTCGACGACGCGCGGCGGCTCGCCGACCTCGGCGTCGACGGGATCGTGCTGTCGAACCACGGCGGACGCCAGCTCGACCGGGCGCCCGTGCCGTTCCACCTGCTCCCGCACGTCGTGAGGGAGGTAGGGAACGACCTCGAGGTCGCGATCGACACCGGGATCATGAACGGCGCGGACGTCGTCGCGTCCGTCGCGCTCGGCGCCCGGTTCACGCTCGTCGGGCGCGCGTACCTGTACGGGCTCATGGCGGGCGGCCGCGCCGGCGTCGACCGGACCATCGAGATCCTGCGCGACCAGGTGGTGCGGACCATGAAGCTCCTCCAGGTCGCGAGCCTCGACGAGCTGACCCCCGCGCACGTCACGCAGCTCACGCGGCTCGTCCCGGTGCGAGCCGAGCTCGCCGCCCTCACGTCCTGACCGGCCGTTCGCCGGCGGTGGCCCCTACGCTGGGGCCATGCCGGGTGATGTGAGGCCGGGCCAGAGGCAGCGGCGCGGGCGGCGCCCGGCGGGCGCGGACACGCGCGCCACGATCCTCGACGCCGCGCGCGCCGAGTTCGCCGAGCGCGGGTTCGACGCGACGAGCGTGCGCGGCGTCGCGCGGCGCGCGGGCGTGGACCCGGCGCTGGTCCGCCACTACTTCGACTCGAAGGCGGACCTCCTCGCGGCGGGGCTCGTGCCGCAGGGGCTGGACCCGCGCGTCGTCCTGGGCGCCCTCGGCGAGGGCCCCCGCGACACGATGGGCGAGCGGCTCGCGCAGCTCGTGCTCGGCGTGTGGGACACCGACGAGGGCCGGGCGAGGCTGCGGACCGTGCTCTCGGGGGCGCTGTCGGCGGACCCGGCGGCCGGGGTCTTCGTCGACTACGTGCGGCGGACCGTGTTCGGCAGCATCGCGTCCGTGCTGGACGCGCCCGACGCCGACGTCCGCGTGGCTCTCGTCGCGTCGCAGGTCGTGGGTCTGCTGGTCGCCCGGGTCGTGATCGGGCTGGAGCCCGTCGCGTCGATGTCTCCGGACGACGTCGCGTCGCTCGTCGGGCCGACGCTCCAGCGGTATCTCACGGGAGACCTTGCCGTCGGCACCGACGAGGAGCAGAATTCCTCACATGGGGAATGAAGCGATGGCCGCCGCCGTCGACGTCGCCGGGCTCACGGTCCGGCGCGGGCCGCACACAGTCCTCGACGGCCTCGACCTTCGGGTCCCGGTGGGCCAGGTCGTGGGTCTCCTCGGACCGAGCGGGGCAGGCAAGACGACGCTCATGCGCGCGATCGTCGGCGTCCAGGAGGTGCAGGGCGGGACCGTCACGGTGCTCGGCCGGCCCGCGGGCTCGCCCGAGCTGCGGCGCCGGGTCGGCTACGTGACCCAGGCGCCGAGCGTCTACGCGGACCTCACCGTGACCGAGAACCTCCGGTACTTCGCGACCGTGCTGCGGTCGTCGTCGGGCGACGCGGACCGCGTGCTCGAGCAGGTGGACCTCGTCCGGTACGCGCGGACCCGCGTGGGCGACCTGTCGGGCGGGGAGCGGTCGCGCGTCTCGCTCGCCGTCGCCCTGCTGGGAGCACCCGAGCTGCTCGTGCTCGACGAGCCCACGGTCGGCCTCGACCCGGTCCTGCGCCGCGACCTGTGGGACCTGTTCGGCCGGCTGCGCGACGACGGCGCGAGCCTCCTCGTGTCTAGCCACGTCATGGACGAGGCGAGCCGTTGCGACCGCCTGCTGCTCATGCGGGACGGCGCGGTCGTCGCGGACGCGACCGAGGCCGAGCTGCTCGCGCGGACCGGTGCCGACGACGTCGAGCACGCCTTCCTCGCGCTCGTCGAGGAGGACGCGCGATGACCCCCGCCCTCACCGCGGCGACCGCGCGGCGCGTGCTCGCCCAGCTCCGCCACGACCCGCGGACCATCGCCCTGATCGTCCTGCTCCCGTGCGTCCTGCTCGGGCTCATCGCGTGGATGTTCCACGGCACGCCCGTGCTCGACCAGTTCGGGCCGATCCTCGTCGCGCTGTTCCCGCTCGTCGTGATGTTCCTGGTCACGAGCGTCGCGACGCTGCGCGAGCGGACGTCGGGCACCCTCGAGCGGCTCATGGCGTCCCCGCTCGGCAAGGGCGACTTCGTGGGCGGCTACGCGGTCGCGTTCGGCGCGGTCGCGGTCGCGCAGGCGCTCGTCGTGACCGGGTTCGCCGTGTGGGTCTGCGGGATGGACGTGCACGGCTCGCCCGGGGCCGTCGTCCTCGTCGCCGTGCTCGACGCCGTCCTGGGCTGCACGCTCGGGCTCGCGGCGTCGGCGGTCGCGCGCACCGAGTTCCAGGCGGTGCAGATGATGCCGCTGATCGTCTTCCCGCAGCTCCTCGTGTGCGGCCTGCTCATGCCGCGCGACGAGATGCCCACGGTCCTCGAGTGGATCTCGCGCGCGTTCCCGCTGACCTACGGCGTCGACGCGATGCAGCGGCTCGCCGCCGGCGGATCGCTCGGTGACGTGGCCGGGGACGTCGCGGTCATCGTCGCGTTCCTCGCGGGCGCCGTCGTCGTCGGGGGACTCACGCTGCGCCGTCGGACGCCGTGACGCGCGCGGCGCGCCACCGCCCGGTCAGGGCGCGCGGCGCGCCACCGCCCGGTCAGGGCGCGCGGCGCGTCGCCGCCCGGTCAGGGCCGGGAGCCGAAGCGCTCGAGCAGCTCCGCCGGGCCCGACACGATGAGCAGGTCCGTCGGGGAGATGCGCGTCTCGGGCGTCGCGTACTGGAACTCCACGCCCGGCGACTTCACGCCGATGATCGTGACGCCGTACTTCGACCGGACCTTGGACTGCTCGAGCGTGAACCCGTGCGTCTCCTTCGGCGGCCGCATCTTGACGATCGTGAAGCCGTCCTCGACCTCGATGTAGTCGAGGAGCTTGCCCGAGACGAGGTGCGCGACGCGGTTCCCGGCGTCGGACTCGGGGAAGACGACGTGGTGGGCGCCGATGCGCTGCAGGATCCGGCCGTGCTCCGCGGAGACGGCCTTGGCCCAGATCTGCGGCGTCCCCAGGTCGACGAGGTTCCCCGTGATGAGGACGGACGCCTCGAGCGCCGTCCCCACCGCCACGACGGCCACCGAGAAGTCCCGCGCGCCGATCTGCTCGAGCGCCTCGGGGTTGGACGCGTCCGCCTCGACGAGCGCGAGCCGCCCCGACCACTGCGAGACGAGGTCCGGGTTCTTCTCGGCGACGAGCACGTCCTGGCCGAGCCGGTCGAGCGACGTCGCGATCGACTGCCCGAAGCGGCCGAGCCCGATCACGAGCGCGCCCGCGGCCCGCTCCTCGGAGCGCGGACGCACCTCGCGGACCCGCGGGTCCACGGACTTCGTGGGCGTGGTGTCAACCAATGATCGGCCTCTCCTCGGGCATCCTGATGACGCGGCGACGGCTGCGGAGCGCGAGCGCCGCACCCAGGGTCATCGTCCCGGTGCGGCCCACGAACATCAACACGACCAGCACGTACTTGCCGGCCTCGGGCAGGTCCGGCGTGACGCCCGTCGAGAGCCCGACGGTCGCGAACGCGGAGATCACCTCGTAGACGACGACGTCGAGGCTCCAGCCGGTGATCTGCAGGATCAGGAGGCTCGAGACGAGGACCGCGGTCGCGCCGACGAACGTCACGGCGATCGCGAGGCGGATCGTCTCGGGCGGGAT
>Ga0182746_1001167_pt1 | contig 26294 bp, 23 predicted proteins | sample eDN3rd30CBELigOP_FD_128881 | JGI IMG/M metagenome (GOLD analysis project Ga0182746, IMG submission 128881) | Enriched Organic Plus compost microbial communities from Emeryville, California, USA - eDNA 3rd pass 30_C BE-Lig OP (version 2) (version 2) ... | reverse complement strand
GCTCAGGGTCGTGGCGGGCGTCAGGTCGGCGTCGACGGTGCCGTAGAAGACGCTGCGCTGGCGGTCGTAGCGGTCGAAGAACGCTTTCCTGTCCTCATGCGCGGCAACCAGGCGGGCGCGGATGCGGCCGTCTTCGGTGACGGGGGTGGACAGGTCCAGGGTGCCACGATAGTTGTCCCACGACCCGACAGTGGCCGTGGCCTCGCCCTTGAAGGTCTTGCTGTCGGCGCGCTTGCGCACCAGGTTGACCGAGGCCGAAGGCTGGCCGGCGCCCGTGAGCAGGCCGGTCGCGCCGCGCACGACCTCGATGCGGTCGTAGATGACCGGGTCCAGTTCCGATTCGCCGGCCGCATAGTTGCTCTTGTAATAGGTGGAGAAACCGTCGTACTGGAAATCGGTGATGGCGAAGCCTCTCGCGGAAAACGTCGTGCGTTCGCTGTCGAGCTGCAGCGTGGCGATCCCCGTCGTGTTCTGCAGGATGCTGCCCACGTCCAGCAATCCCTGGTCGTCGATGCGCTGGCGAGTGACCACGGTCACGGACTGCGGCGTGTCGCGCGGGGACAGCCTCAAGCCCGTCGCGGCCGAGATGGCGCCCGTGATGTAGGCCCCGGTGCCTTCCGTCGTTTCCGAGGTCCCGAGCACGGTCACTTCCGCCAACGTCGCCACCCTGCCCGCATCGGAATGCGGGCGCAGGACATAGCTTCCCCCGGCCTCTTGCCTGGCCGCCAGCCCCGTCCCGGCCAGCAGGGCGTCGAGCGCGGCCTGTACGCCGAAGGTGCCGCGCACGCCCGGGCTCCGCCTGCCCTGGACGAGTTCCTGCGCAGCCCCCAGCGGTACGCCGGATTCCGTGACGAAGCGCGCCAGCGCCGCATCGAGCGGCCCGGCGGGTATGTCGTAGGTGCGCTCGGCGGGAGCCTGCCGCGCCTGCCCCGCCGCGGCCTGGGCCCGGGCCGCGGGCTGCCCGCCGGCCAGCAATCCGCCGGCCAGGGCCAGATGCATGGCCGCCCGCGCGGTTGCCGTGAGCAGGCCGGGACGAAGCCCCTTGCCTGCCGCCCGGCGAGCGCCGCCGGGAACGATGGCCGCCGGCGCGAAGGCGGCGTGGAATGGCTGACGATACATGGCGAACGTACTTCCTCGTGCAAAGCGGTTGACGAAACGGAGTCGGACCACCGTGCCTGCCGGCCCCTGTCGGACGACGGGTGATCTCTCACCACGTAATACGAACGAGCGGCCGAAAAGTGGAAGTACTGAAGGTGGAAGTACTAAAGATGATGGGTGGAAGCGCTTACGGAAAAAACCCTGCGATCAGCGGCGGGGGCCCGCCGACGCATCGCGGGGCTCGATGCTGGCCCACCACGGCAGCGTGCGCTTGACCCGGATGGGCAGGACGGATTCGAGCATGGCCAGCGCCTGGTCGGGATTGCCGACCGGATAGCCGCCGAATACGCGCAGGTCGTTCAGCTCGGGCGCCAGGCCCAGGTGGCCGTGGTAGTGGCGCCGCAGCTCCCCCACCACGTCGGCCAGCGGGGTGTCGCGGGCGACGAGCAGGCCGCGTGTCCAGGCTTCGCGGGCCGGATCGGCCGTTTCGGGGGCGGCCAGGGCGTTGCGGGTGAACCGGGTTTGCTGCCCCGCCTGGATGGTGCGGGTGGCGCCGGCGGCGGTGCTGACCTTGACGGCGCCCTGGTAGACGGCCACGAAGGTCTCGTCGTCGTCCAGGCGCACGGTGAACCGGGTGCCCAGCGCCTGCAGGCGTCCCTGCGGCGTCTCGACATAGAAGGGCCGGCCCTGCGGGTCGGCCGCGGTGTCGACGAGGATCTCGCCCCTGACCCGATGCAGGCGGCGCCGGTCCGGCTGGTAGTCCCGGTCGAAGGCGCTGACCGCGTTGAGCCAGACGATCGTGCCGTCGGGCAGCGTCACGTCGCGGATTTCCCCGGTGCCCGTGCCGTAGTCGGCCACCCATGCCAGGGCGAACCCGGGCAGCGGCGCGTGGCGCCACACGGCCCAGCCGGACAGGCCGGTGCCGGCCAGCGCGCCCAGGCCCAGCAAGGCCTGGCGGCGGCGCCGCAATACGGTGCGCGCCTGCTGGTAGGCGCTGATGGCAGTGTCCTTTTCCGGGCTGGCCTTGATGGGCTCGAAACGATGGCTGATGCGCTCGACGCAGCGCCACGCGTTGCGGTGCTCGGCCGATTCGGCCAGCCAGGCCTGCCAGCGTTGGCGGTCGGCGGCGGTGGCCTCGCCGGAGTCGAAGACCGCGAACCATTCGGCCGCCTGCTCCAGCGCGCGGTGCGATGGATCGGGCACGGGCGAAGAAGCGAAGGCGGTGCTCACGGCGCGGCTGGCGGGACGGGCAGTGCGTCTCAGGGAAGGTCGGGAACCGGCGTGGCGGCGGGCGGCATGCGGGTGCCGCAGGGCAGTTCCCCGGCCGTCTGCCGCGCTTCGAGGCGCAGGCAATGCAGCATGGCCTGCGCCACGTAGGTCGTGACGGTGCGGGTCGACACGCCCAGTTCCGCGGCCACTTCCTTGTGCGTCATGTCGCCGGCCACGGCCAGCATGAAGGCGCGGGCGGCCTTCGCCGGCAGGCTGCGCAGCATGGCGTCGATTTCCTGCAGGGCCTGCAGGACGATGGCCTGATGCTCGGCCGAGGGGGCAACCGCCTCGGCCCGGGCGGCCAGCGCATCGAGCCAGGCCTGCTCGATCTGGCGGCGGCGCCAGAGATCGACGCACAGGTTGCTGGCCGTGGTGCGCAGGTAGGCGCGCGCGGCAAGGTCGCTGCCGAAGCTGCGCGGCGCCTGCATCAGGCGCACGAAGGCGTCATGGGCCAGGTCGGCCGCGTCGCAGGAATCGCCCAGCCGGCGGCGCAGCCATCCCTGCAGCCATCGATGGTGGCTGCAATACAGGGACTCCACGTTCGAGGGGGCCGCCTCGCTGGGCATGATGCCTTCCAGTGGCGCCGGCCTGGGGCCCTGCCGGCTCGCCGCAGCGACGGGACGGGACACCGGGCGGGAGCGCCCATGAATAGAAATAAGAATCGCTTTTGATTATCGTTAAAACTCGATCGTTTCGCAACGCGATGCAAGCGGGCGACGCGACGCGCAGGGACAAGGCCGGCCTGGCGCCACCCGGCCGCCCCCCCCTGCCCCTGCCGCGCATATGCTGGTAGAGTTGCCGGCTCCCGCCCACATGGAGACGCCCGCATGAGCTACGACCCCGACAACATCTTCGCCAAGATCCTGCGCGGCGAACTGCCCTGCATCCGGGTCTACGAGGACGACGCCACCCTGGCCTTCATGGACATCATGCCGCAGGCCGACGGCCACGTGCTGGTGATCCCCAGGGAGCCGGCCGAAACCCTGCTGGAGCTGTCGGAGGAAGCGGCCCGCGCCTGCATCGCCACGACCCGGCGCATCGCCGTCGCCGTGCGGCAGGCGCTCGGCCAGCCGGGCGTCTACGTCGCGCAGATGAACGGCGCGGCGGCCGGGCAGACCGTGCCGCACTGCCATTTCCACGTCATCCCCCGCGCACCCGGCGTGCCCCTGCGCGGCCACGGCTCGGAACGCGCCGACCCCGCCAAGCTGGAGGCGATCGCCGCGCAGATACGTAGCCGGCTGCAGGACGGCGGCGCCTAGGCCTCGGGCGCCTGCGCGGGGGCCGGCTGCCTCCGGCGTCCGGCAGGCGCATGCCGGGGCACCGGGGCATCAAGCCTACGGCGCATGAAGCCTCAACGATTCGACCATCCGCGTCTGCCATCCAGCGCCCGTGGCCTTCCAGCGGGCCAGCACCTCCGACGGCAGGCGCAGGCTGACCGCCACTTTCGGGTTCGCAGACTTCGGCCTGCCCCGACGCACCAGTTTGTCGCCGTGATACAGGGCGGCCCTGTCGAAAAACTCGTCGGTCAGTTCGGGCGCGTCATCGGGATCGGCCCAGGTGCTGCGCGTATTTCGTTTGTTCGCGGGCATTGGCTTTCCTCATGCTGATGATGTGGCGCACGGCGCCGCGCGGCGTCCAGACCAAAGAGAAATCACAGGATAGGCCGGCGACGCGGGAAACAGGGGGACATTTCTGTCCCGGAATGGGCGGCAAATGTGCCCGGCCCATTCCGTAGCCCGGCTCAGGACCCGAATCGTGCGAGCCCGCCGGCCCGCCTACGCGGGCCGATGCCCCGCCCCATCCACGATCCGCACCGACCGTCCGCTGCCGTGGTCGTAGTGCCAGACCACCAGGTAGGGCAGCGCGGCCGACAGCGCCTGCGCGATGGGCAGTTCGCTTTCCACGTATTCGGTCACGTGCAGCGACTCGATGGCGCTGCGCTTGAATTCGTGGGGCGGGACCTCCAGGGACGGCCGCAAAACCAATCGCGACGGGACGATGCCGTTGGCATGCAGCCAGGCCAGGGTGCGCTCGCGGTCCACCTCCAGGCGCGCGGAGATGATCACGCCGCCCGGACGCCAGTACGGGTGCGCGGGCAGCGGCGCCAGCACGTCGCGCGCGGCCAGGGCCGCGGCCAGGTCGCGGTGGAACAGGGCTTCCTCGATGTCGGGCAGGAACACCCCGTCCAGGTCGAAGGCGGTGCGCCATGCGGCCAGGTCGGAATCGCCGGCGCCGCGCCCGATTTCAGTAGGCGCCAGGCGCGACCGTTCCCAGGGAAAGAGGTAGCGCTCGCCGGCGGGCAGGCGGATGCCGTAGCGCGGCACGACGCGGCTGGCCTCGTCCCAGCACACCGCCATGACGTCGACCTCGTGGCCCAGCGATTCCAGCGCGTGCCTGACGTCGGCCAGCGTGTGGCCCTTGCCGGCCACGTCCTCGACCAGCAGCAGGCGCAGCCGCGCCGGGCGCCCGGGCAGGTTGTGCAGGGACGTGCGCCGGCTGGCCCGGTCGTAGCTGGCCACCGCGTAGGGCAGGTCGGTCATCTGGCTGACCATGGCGGCCAGGTGGACGCCGCCGCGCGCCAGCGCGACCACGGCGTCGTAGCCGGCGGCCATGACCTGCCTGCGGCAGTCGAGCGCCAGGCCCTCGACGTCCGCGTACGAGAACCAGCGCCGCGCCTGCCCGTTGATCCGGACGGGCCGGCCGTAGGGAATGGCGTCTGGGTCGTGCATGCCTGCTCTCCTGCCGGCGAAAAACGGAAGGCAAGAGCTGCCGGCCAGGCGGGCATGATAAGGGATGGCGCAAGCCGCCTGCCAGCGATGGGGCACCATCCCTCCTCAGGCCAGGGCCGGCCCGCCGATAATGCAACACAGTTGCATATCCATCTATAATGCAACTTTATTGCAATTACTGGCCGAGCCGCGGCCATCGACGACCATGCCACTGCCCGCTTCCCGCCTGCCCGTCACCGTCCTGTCCGGCTTCCTGGGCGCCGGCAAGACCACGCTGCTCAACCACATCCTGCACAACCGCGAAGGCCGTCGCGTGGCTGTCATCGTCAACGACATGTCGGAAGTCAACATCGATGCGGCGCTGGTGCGCGAAGGCGGCGCCGAGCTGTCGCGCACCGACGAGAAGCTGGTGGAAATGAGCAACGGCTGTATCTGCTGCACCCTGCGCGAGGACCTGCTGCTGGAGGTCGGCCGCCTGGCCGCCGAGGGCCGCTTCGACCAGCTGGTGATCGAATCGACCGGCATCTCCGAGCCGCTGCCGGTGGCCGAGACCTTCACCTTCGCGGGCGAGGACGGCCGCAGCCTGTCCGACCTGGCCCGGCTGGACACCATGGTGACGGTGGTCGACGCCTTCAACTTCCTGAAGGACTACGGCTCGCGGGACAGCCTCCAGGCGCGCGGCGAATCGCTGGGCGAGGAGGACGAGCGCACGGTGGTCGACCTGCTGGTCGAGCAGATCGAGTTCTGCGACGTCATCGTCCTGAACAAGATCGACCTGGTCGACCAGCAGGAGCGCGAGCGGCTGGCGGCCATCCTGCACCGCCTGAACCCGCGCGCCCGGATAGAGGCCGCGCAGTTCGGCAAGGTGCCGCTGGACCGCGTGCTGGACACCGGCCTGTTCGATTTCGAGCAGGCTTCGCGGGCGCCGGGCTGGCTGCGCGAACTGCGCGGCCAGCACACGCCGGAAAGCGAGCAGTACGGCATCGCCAATTTCGTCTACCGCGCGCGCCGGCCCTTCCACCCGGCGCGCTTCTTCGCGCTGGCGAACAGCGAATGGCCGGGCGTGGTGCGCTCCAAGGGCTTTTTCTGGCTGGCCAGCCGGCCGACGTGGGCGGGCTCCTGGTCGCAGGCCGGCGCGGTCTGCCGCCACGGCCCGGCCGGCCTGTGGTGGGCCGCCGTGCCGCGCGAGCGCTGGCCGGACGACCCGCAGGCCGTGCGGGCGATCCAGGCCAGGTGGGACGACGCCGTGGGCGACGCCCGCCAGGAACTGGTGCTGATCGGCATGGGCATGGATGAGGCGCAGCTGCGCCGGCGCCTGGACGCCTGCCTGCTCGGCGACGCCGAGATGGCCGAGGGCCCGCAGCGTTGGCTGTCCTACGAGGATCCGTTCCCGTCCTGGGACGGCGACGACGACGGCGAGCAAGACTGACGGCCTGGCGGCGGACGGCGGCCGAAGCCGCGGGCCGGCGCGGGAACCGGCCGCGCCGGCCTGGCTCAGCGCCCCGGCTTGCCGCAATCCCGGCAGGTGCCGTGCAGCATCACGGTGGCCTCGCTGGCGCGGATGCCGCGGCGCTTCAGGCTCCTGCCCAGGCGGTCCAGCACCGCGGGCAGCTCGGGATCGTCGGGCAGCGGCAGCACTTTGTGGCAGGCCGAGCATTCGAACACATAGCCGGCCCCCTGCCCATGCGCGGCGAAGCGCGTGCGCCGGTCGGCCCCGCTGATGCGGTCGCACAGGCCGGCCTGGGCCAGGCGGTCCAGGATGCGGTAGAGCGTGACGCGGTCGGGCGGCGCGCCGACGCGGCGCTGGTATTCCCGGGCCGCCTCGTCGTGCGTGAGCGGCGCGCGCGCGGCGTGCAGGACTTCCAGCACGGCCAGCGCGGCCGGCGTGGCCCGCAGGCCGTGGGCGCGCAGCTCGGCGGCCGGGTCCTTCATGCGGGCGGTCCCATGCGCGCTCATGCGGGCGATCCCATGCGGGCGATTGCCGGGGGCGGCCCCGCTACGCGGCGGCGCCGGCGCGCGCGGCGGCATCGCCGGCCGCCGCCCGGCCCGCCGGCGCCTGCGCCGGATACAGGCCCAGCGCCCGCGCGCGGGTGACCAGCAGGCCCAGCACCATGTCCAGCCGGGGCGTGGGCACGCCCTGCAGGCGGGCCAGGTCCTGCACCGCCACCAGTTGCGCGTCCAGTTCCATCGCCCGGCCGGCGAGCAGGTCCTGCAGCATGGACGCCTTGTGGGCCAGCTTGCCGAAGCGCGCGATTTCCTTGTGCGGGTCGAGCGATACGTTCAGCCCCAGGCTGGCGCCCACCGCGCGGCCCTCGTCCACCAGCGCGCAGAACAGCTCGGCCAGCGCCGGGTTGGCGCCGATGTCGGTCGTGGTGGCGTGCGCCAGGCAGGCGATGGGCGAGGACGCCTGGTTGAGCACCAGCTTGTCCCACAGCTCCAGGCGGATATTGGCGCTGGCCTCGACCTGCTTCACGCCCTGCCCCAGCGCCTGGACGGCGCGCTGCAGGCGCGGCGAGTCGGCGGCGCCCGGCTCGCCCAGGATGAAGCGGCTGGACGCCGAGAAGCAGCGCACCACGCCGGGCTCGACCACTTCGTTGGGCGAGCGGATCACGCAGCCGATGGCGCGCTCCACGCCCAGGCCGTCCCACAGCCGCCCGCCCGGGTCCAGGCGGTCCAGCCGGTGGCCGTCGTGCGCGCCGCCCATGCCGTGGAAGAACCACCAGGGCACGCCGTTGGCGGCGTAGACGATGGGCGTGTCGGGCCCGAGCAGGGCGGCGATGCCGTCGGCCACGCCCGGCAGGGACTGCGCCTTCAGGGTCGTGACGACCAGGTCCTGCGGGCCGAGGTCCTGCGGCCGGTCGGTGGCCTGCAGCTGCACGGTGTAGTCGTCGTCCGGCGAGATGAAACGCAGGCCGCGCTCGCGCACGGCCTGCAGATGGGCGCCGCGCGCCACCATGGATACGGCGCAGCCGGCTCGCGCCAGCCCGGCGGCCAGGTGGCTGCCCACTGCGCCGGCTCCGAAAATGCAGATCTTCATCGTTGGCTACCCTGCTGGAGCAAAAGAAAAGGATAGTACCGCCGCAGCGCAGCTGCCGCCGGCGGAATTCGCCCGCGGCGACTGCCGCCCGCGAACAGGCGGGCACGGCTGCGGCCCCGCCCGGAAAGCCGTTCCGACCTGGATCAAGCCGCCCGGCGCCGTAATCCGCTAAAATTATATATTCGAATATTCGGATATATCGTTATACCGTGAACCCCGAGGAAATCCTCAAGGCCCTGGCGCACCCCGTGCGGCGCGACCTGCTGCAATGGCTGAAGGAGCCGGAGAAGCACTTCCCCGGCCAGGAGCACCCCTTCAGCCTGGGCGTGTGCGCCGGCCAGTTCGAGCGCTGCGGCCTGTCGCAGCCGGCGGTGTCGGCGCACCTGGCCACCCTGCGCCGGGCCGGCCTGGTCAGCGTGCACCGCGTCGGGCAATGGATGTTCTACCGACGCAACGAGGACACCATCGCCGCCTTCCTGGCCCACCTGGGGCGCGAGCTATGACGCCGGCCGCTGCCATCGCCGCTGCAGCGGCCTCGGCGCCGCGCGGCGGCCGCCCGATCGCCGCTTCCCGCCGCTTCCGGTTCCCCGCCGCCGCGCGATCCCGCGCGGCGCTTCCCTGCTCTTCCTGCCCGACCCCATAGGAGTCTCTTCATCATGCCCACGCTGTTCGACCCGCTGACCGCCGGCGCCCTGCAACTGCCCAACCGCATCGCCATGGCGCCGCTGACGCGCAACCGCGCGCCGGGGGCCGTGCCCACCGCCGACATGGCCACCTACTACGCCCAGCGCGCCACCGCCGGCCTGCTGATCACCGAAGCCACCGCCATCAGCCACCAGGGCCAGGGCTATGCCGACGTGCCGGGCCTGTACGGCGACGACCAGATCGCCGGCTGGAAGCGGGTGACCGACGCCGTGCACGCCGCGGGCGGGCGCATCGTCGTGCAGATGTGGCACGTAGGCCGCATCTCGCACACCTCGCTGCAGCCCGGCGGCGCCGCGCCGGTGGCGCCCTCGGCCATCCGCGCCAACTCCAAGACCTACCTGGTCGCGCCCGACGGCACCGGCAGCTTCGCCGAGACCTCCATGCCGCGCGCCCTGGAGACGTCCGAGCTGCCCGGCATCGTCGCCGACTACCGGCGCGCCGCGCGCGCGGCCATGGACGCCGGCTTCGACGGCGTCGAGCTGCACGCGGCCAACGGCTACCTGATCGACCAGTTCCTGCGCTCGGGCAGCAACCAGCGCAGCGACGACTACGGCGGCTCGATCGCCAACCGCGCCCGCCTGCTGGTCGAAGTCATGGACGCCATCACCGCCGAGATCGGCGCGCCGCGCACCGGCATCCGCATCTCGCCGGTCACGCCGGCCAACGACGCCAGCGACCCCGAGCCGCAGCCGCTGTTCGACTACGTGGCGCGGCAGCTGGGCCGCTACGACCTGTCCTACGTGCACGTGATCGAAGGCGCCACCGGCGGCGCGCGCGACTACCAGCAGGGCGATGCGCCCTTCGACTACGCGGCGCTGCGCCGGGCCTACCACGACGCCGGCGGGCGCGGCGCCTGGATGGTCAACAACGGCTACGACGGCAAGCTGGCCGCCGAGGCGGTGGCGCAGGGCCGCGCCGACCTGGTCGCCTTCGGCAAGCCCTTCATCGCCAATCCGGACCTGGTGCGCCGGCTGCGCGAGGACGCGCCGCTGAACGAGCCGGACAAGAACACCTTCTACGGCGGCGGAACCCGGGGCTACCTGGACTATCCGGTGCTGGCCTGACGTGTCCGCCGGGCGCCCATCCGCCGGCAAATGGGCGGGCGCCCCGGGCAGGCAGCGCGGCCTGCCCGGAGACCGTGGCCCGGCCCCGCCCCCGCCAGGGCGCAGGGACCGGGCCACAATTTTTTTCCGTCCCGGGGAATAAACCGGCGTAGGGTTACGTCTACAGGAGGCGGCCCCCTTCCGGCCGCAGCCCATTCCCCCCACGGAGACCCGCCATGAAACTGCGATACCCCGTCGGCGCCCTGACGCTGGCCTGCTCCCTGCTGCTCGCCCTGCCCGCGCACGCCCAGGCGCCGCTCAAGACCGAGAACGGCATCCTGGTCGACCAGGCCGGCATGACGGTCTACACCTTCGACAAGGACGAGGCCGGCAGCGGCAAGAGCGCCTGCAACGGCGGCTGCGCCACCGCATGGCCGCCCGTGGCGGCGCAGGCCGACGCCAAGCCCGAAGGCAAGTACGGCATCGTCACCCGCGACGACGGCAGCAAGCAGTGGTCCTACGACGGCAAGCCGCTGTACACCTTCGCCAAGGACAACGCGCCGGGCGCCACCACGGGCGACAACTTCAAGGAAGTCTGGCACGTCGTCAAGCCCTGAGGCAGCGCAGCGCCTGCCATGCCGCCGCGCCACGAAGCGGACATCCTCGCCTGCATTCCCAGCCTGCGGCGCTACGCCCGCGGGCTGACGGGCGACGTCCACCGCGCCGACGACCTGGTGCAGGACACGCTCGAGCGCGCCTGGCGCCGGCTGTCGCTGTGGCGGCGGCGCGGCGACCTGCGCGCCTGGGCGTTCAGCATCATGCACAACCTGTATGTGGACGGCCTGCGCGCCCGCGCCGGCCGGCCCGAGGACGCGGCCGGCGAGGACCTGCCCGAGCTGCCCGAGCGCCCCACCCAGGCCGACGCGCTGGAGCTGCGCGACCTGGACCGCGCGCTGCAGCGGCTCGCGCCCGAGCTGCGCGCCGTGCTGCTGCTGGTCGGCGTGGAGGACCTGAGCTACCGGCAGGCCGCGGCGGTGCTGGGCGTGCCCCTGGGCACGGTGATGTCGCGCCTGTCGCGCGCCCGCGAGCGGCTCGACGCCCTGCTGCGCCAGGACGCCGGCGCGCCCCGGCTGCAGAGGGTCAAATGATGCGGCGCGCCGCGCATGGATTGCCGATATGAACGACGACGGGGCCCGGCCCTTTTCCGGACTGTTCCCGCCCGGCTCGCCGATCAGCGAGGCGGACCTGCACGCCTACGTGGACGGCCAGCTGGCCGCGGCGCGGCGCGGCGAGGTCGAGGCCTTCCTGGCCGGCCGGCCGCAGGCCGCCGGCCGCGTGGCGGCCTGGCAGGCGCAACGGCGCGCCCTGCACGGCCTGCTCGACCCGGTGCTGGACGAGCCCGTCCCGCTGCGCCTGGCGCTGCCGCGGCGCGAGCGGCGCGCCGGGCCGGCCTGGCCCCGGCTGGCGACGGCCGCCTGCCTGCTGCTGGCCGGCTTCGGCTCGGCCTGGTTCCTGCGCGGCGCCATCGACGGCGCCGCGCCCCGGGATGCGGCGACGCTGGCCGCGGGGCCGGCCGAGCCCTTCTTCCAGCGCGCCGCCGTCGCCCACGCCGTCTACACGCCGGACCGGGGCCGGCCGGTGGAGATCGGCGGCGACCAGGAAGCCCTGCTGGCCCGCTGGCTGAGCCGGCGCCTGGGCGCGGAAGTGCGCGTGCCCCAGCTGGCCGGCCTGGGCTACGAGCTGGTGGGCGGGCGCCTGCTGCCCGGCGGCACGGGCCCGGTCGCCCAGTTCATGTACGCCGACGCGGCCGGACAGCGGCTGACGCTGTACGTCACGCGCGAGGCCGCCGGCGCGCGCACCGCCTTCCGCTTCGTGCGCGAAGGCGGGATCAACGTCTTCTACTGGGTGGACGAGCGCTTCGGCTACGCCCTGTCCGGCGCCGCCGGGCGCGACGAGATGCTGCGCCTGTCGGAATCCGTCTACCGCCAGCTGCAGTAGACGCGGCAGGCGCGGGGCCCGGCAGCCGCGGCCGGGCGCGGGGGCCCCGTCCGGCTACCTCCCTCGCCATACCTATCGCGCGCAAAACAAGGTATCGTTGCGCGCAGGCCGTACGCGGCCCCGCGCCGCGTGCGTCCTTCCCTGCCAGCCCGGCCGGCGGGCGCCCGCGGCGACCCCGAATCCATTGCAGGCATGCGCGGCCGCCCCACGCCCGCATCGCCCCCGTCACGCGGATCGCCCAGAAGGACGACAGTGAAGTTGCCGGCTACAGGTTTGCGCAGCGTTTACGTTCGGATGTTCGCAGTCATCCTGGCCGCCGTCCTTCCGGCCTTCGCCGGCCTGCTCTACCACGTCGACCGCCAGCGCGAATCGCTGCGCGAGCTGGCCGAACAGACGGCGCTGCGCTACGTGGACGCGGCCGGCCGGCGCGAGGCCGGGCTGCTGGACAGCACCCGCCAGATGCTGTCGGCCATCGCCATGATGCCCATGATCGCCGGCGCCAAGTGGCCCATGTGCCAGGGCTACTTCGCCGAGCTGCTCGCGCGCGGCGACAGCCCCTACAACAACCTGGGCGTGATCGCTCCCGACGGCGAGGTGCTGTGCAGCGGCGCGACCGGGCCCGGCGGGCGGCGGCCGCCGCTGGGCGACCGGCCATGGTTCGCGCGCGCGCTGCGCGAGGACGGCTTCGTGATCAGCGGCTTCCAGGTCGGGCGCGCGTCCGGGCGGCCCGGCATCGTCGTGGCCACGGCCGTGCGCGACGGCGAAGGCCGGCCCAGGGGCGTGCTGTACGCCTCGCTGCGCCTGCCGGCGCTGGTCGGCCCGGGCACGGCCCCGCCGCGCGACGGCGTCGAGCAGTTGGCCGTGCTGGATCGCGCCGGGCGCGTGCTCTCGGCAAGCACGACCGAGCTGGGCGAGCCGGGCGAGCCCATCCTGGACGAGCGCATCCCGGCGCTGGCGGGTGCCGGCACGGACCGCCGGGGCACCACGCAGCTGGCCGGCCCGGACGGCAGGCCCTGGCTGGTCGCCTACGCGCGCGCCGGCCTGGCGGGCGACGCCGACGCGCTGACCGTGGTCTACCGCAGCCCCGTGTCCGAGCTGCTGGCCGACGGCCAGCGCAGCCTGTGGACCGGCGTGCTGGGCACGCTGCTGCTGGCCCTGCTGGCGCTGGCCGCGGCCTGGACGGGCGCGCACACCATCGTCGTGCGCAATCTGCGGGCCATGACCGAAGCCGCCACGCGGCTGCGCCTGCGCCAGTTCGACACCCGCGTCGGCGGCCGCGTGACCGGCCAGGAATTCGGCGAGATCGCCGCCCAGTTCGACCAGATGGCGCAGGAGCTGGACACGCGCGAGAAACAATGGCAGGCGCTGCTGCAGCGCCAGCGCCGCCAGAACCAGATCCTGCGCCGCATCGCCCACGACGAGCGGCTGGAGCGCTCGCTGGAGGCCCTGGCCCACTTCGCCGAGGAGCAAAGCAACGGCGCGGTGGCCTGCATCATGCTGGCCACGCCCGACGGCAGCCGCATCGCCTCGTGCATCGCGCCCGGCCTGCCCTCGTCCTGGCGCGAGGCGGTGACCGGCCTGCCGGCCGGGCTGCAGGCGGGCACCTGCGGCCTGGCCATCGCCGAAAAGCACATCGTCGTCACCCCCGACATCCGCAACGACCCCCGCTGGCAGGGCGGCCAGAACCTGGCGACCGGCCACGGCCTGCGCGCCTGCTGGTCGCACCCCGTGGTGTCCTCGGGCGGGCGCATCCTGGGCGCGCTGGGCCTGTACTACCGCACCGCCGGCGCGCCCCGCACGGAAGACCAGCAAATGGGGCAGATGGCGGCCGAGCTGGCCGCGGTGGCCGTCGAGCGCGACCGCATCTCCGCCGCGCTGGCGCAGTCCGAGGCCGAATACCGGCTGCTGTTCGAGCGCAACCCCAACCCGATGTGGGTGCGCGAGGCCGGCAGCGGCCGCATCCTGGCCGTCAACGACCAGGCCATCGCGCACTACGGCTACGCGCGAGAGGAGTTCCTGGCGCTCTGCGAAGCCGACCTGGACAGTTGCCCGGGGCCGGCGCGCGAGGCCGGCGCGGGCGCGCCGGACGGCCCCGGCAGGCCCGCGGGGCCGGTCCTGCGCTCGCACCGGCGCAAGGACGGCGGGCTGATCGCGGTCGAGGCCAGCCACCTGCCGCTGAGCTTCGCCGGCCGGCCGGCCGTGCTGGCCATCATGCAGGACGTGACCGAGCGCACCGTCCTGACGCAGAACCTGCGCGAGCGCGACGAGCTCTTCACCCTGCTGATGGAATCGACCGTGGAGGCCATCTGCGGCGTCGACCTGGAAGGCCGCTGCACCTTCGCCAACCAGGCCTGCGCGACGCTGCTGGGCTACGAGACCGCGGAGCTGCTCGGCCGGCCCATCCACGCGCTGATCCACCACCACCGCGAGGACGGCACGCCCTACCCCGAACAGGACTGCCCCATCCACCAGGCCGCGCGCGAGCACCGCACCGCCCACGTTGACGGCGAAGTGTTCTGGCGCAAGGACGGCACGGCGCTGCCGGTGGAATACTGGGCCTACCCCATGATGCGCGAGGGCGCGCGCATCGGCACCATCATCACCTTCCTGGACGTGACCGAGCGCCGGCGCGCCAGCCAGGCCCTGCGCCACCAGGCCACCCACGACGCCCACACCGGCCTGTACAACCGCGCCAGCTTCGCCGAACGCGTGCGCGCCCTGCTGCAGGCGCCGCAGGCCCCCGGCCCCTTCGCCATCCTGCTGCTGGACCTGGACGGCTTCAAGGAAGTCAACGACACGCTGGGCCACCACATGGGCGACGTGCTGCTGCAGGAAGTCGCCCAGCGCATGCGCGAATCCCTGCCGGACGACGCCATGCTGGCGCGCATCGGCGGCGACGAGTTCGCCATGCTGATCGAGCGCTGCGGCGCCGAACGCGCGGGCCAGGCCGTGCGCGCGCTGCTGGAGCGCATCCGCACGCCCTACCTGCTCAACGCGATGGAGATCCAGATCGGCGCCAGCGTCGGCATCGTGCTCTACCCGGAAGGCGGCACGGACCTGAACAGCCTGATGCGCCACGCCGACTTCGCCATGTACGAGGCCAAGCGCGCGGGCACCGGCCATGCCTTCTGGGACGCGCGGCGCGACGACCAGGCGCCCAGCCGGCTGCTGCTGACCAACCAGCTGCGCCAGGCGCTGGAGGCCGGCGAGCTGGAGCTGCACTACCAGCCCCAGGTGTCGCTGCGCGACGCCGGCCTGGCCGGCTTCGAGGCGCTGGTGCGCTGGCGCCATCCCGAGCGGGGCCTGATCTTCCCGTCGGAGTTCATGCCGCTGGTGGAAGTCAGCGACCTCATCCACCCCTTCACCCTGTGGGTGATCGAGGAAGCCGTGCGCCAGTGCAGCGCCTGGCGCGCGGACGGCCATGCCGGCGGCGTGGCGGTCAACGTCTCGACGCGCAACCTGCTCGACCTGGGGCTGCCGGCCAAGGTGCGCGGCATCCTGGCGCGGCACGGCCTGCCGCCGGCCTGCCTGGAGCTGGAGATCACCGAGAGCTCCATCATGGCCGACCCGGCGCGCTCGCTGCAGGTGCTCATGCTGATCCACGAGATCGGCGTGCGCATCGCCATCGACGATTTCGGCACCGGGTATTCGTCGCTGGCCTACCTGCAGAAGCTGCCGGTGGAGAACCTGAAGATAGACAAGTCCTTCATCGCCGAGATGGCCGCGCAGGCCGAGGCGCGCACCATCGTCAGCTCCATCGTCGGCCTGGCGCACAGCCTGGGCGTGCAGGTCACCGCCGAAGGCATCGAGGACCAGGCCGCCATGGGCCTGCTGACCGCCCTGGGCTGCGACTACGCCCAGGGCTACCACATCGCCCGGCCGATGGACGCGCAGCGGGCCGGCACCTGGCTGCACGCCTACCCGGGCCCCCAGCGGGACGCGCGGGCGGCCGCCCGGCCGGTCCAGGCCTAGTTCAGGCCCAGCTTGCCACGCAGGGTGGACAGGTCCTCGGCCAGGGTGTTGACCGGGCCGACCAGCTTGCGGCGGTCGCTGTCGCTGACGTGGTCGTAGGTGAGGAAGCCGTCGTCCTTGCGGTACTTGGCCAGGATGGCCTCGACCGTGTCGAAGTTGTCGTCGACCTTGCGCGCGAAGGCCTCGTCCTCCTTGGCGATCAGCGGGCGCAGCAGCTCCACGATCTTGCGCGCGCCGTCCACGTTGCCCTGGAAGTCCCACAGGTCGGTGTGGCTGTAGCGGTCCTCCTCGCCGGAGACCTTGGTGGCGGCAACTTCCTCCATCAGCGCGGCGGCGCCGCCGACCACTTTCTCGGGCGGGAAGGTCAGGCCCTCGACGCGCTTCTGCAGGTCCAGCACGTCGTTCATCAGCTTGTCGGCGTAGGGCGCCAGGCCTTCGGTGCTCTGCTGCGCGAACAGGCCGTATTCCAGGCGGTGGAAGCCCGTGAAGCCCGGGTCCTTCTCGGCCTGCTCGTGGTCGTCTGCGCGCGAATCGATGGCGCTGTCCAGGTCGCTGAACAGCTCGGCCATGGGCTCGGACGCCTCGTAGGGCAGGCGGGTCGGCGCGTACAGCGCCTGGGCGCGCTCGAGGTCGCCGGCCTTGATGGCCTCGGTGAAGGCGCGCGTGCCGTCGGCCAGGGCCTGCAGTTGCTCGGACACGTAGATCTTGTAGTCGGCGATCGGCCCGACCAGGTCCAGGGGGGAGACCTCGGCATGGGCGGCGGGCGCCGCGGCCAGGATGGCCGCCAGGCACAGGCTGCGGCGCAGGATACGGTTGGGCATGGCTGGTCGTTCTCCTATCGATCGGGATTCAGGTTTTCAGCGCGGCGGCGGCGCGCAGCAGCGGCCGGCCCAGGTAGTCCTGCCGGTCCCGGGCGCCGGGCAGGACGAAGAAATACCCCCCGCCTATGGGCTTGATGTATTCCTCCAGCGGCTCGCCGTCCAGGCGCTTCTGCACCGTGATGAAGCCGCGCTCCAGGTCGGCCTGGTAACAGATGAACAGCAGGCCCATTTCCAGCTGGCCGGACTTGGTCACGCCGTTGGAGTAATTGAAGGGACGGCGCAGGATCAGGTTGGCCTGCGAGCCGGCCGTGCGCGGGTTGGCCAGGCGGATGTGCGCGTCCAGCGGCGTGACCTTGCCTTCGTCGTCGCCCTGGTAGCTGGGTTCATCGAATTCCTCGCGCCCGTCCATGGGCGCGCCGGTGTCCTTGCGCCGGCCGATGATGGCCTCCTGCTCCTGCAGCGGCGTGCGGTCCCAGCGCTCGACGAAGTTGCGGATGATGCGCACCGCCTGGTAGGAGCCGCCCGCCGTCCAGGCCGGCTCGCCGCCGCCGGGCTGCACCCAGACCAGTTCGTCCATCAGCCGGGCGTCGTTGGCGTCGGGGTTGGCCGTGCCGTCGCGAAAGCCCAGGAAGTTGCGCGCGCTTTCGTGCGGGCGGCCGGGCTGGGCGGCCAGCACCGGCACCGAGCCTTCCTGCTTCCAGCGCAGCGCCAGCAGGTCGGGCAGGTTCTTGACGATGTCGCGCAGCGCGTGGATGTTGGTGTCGGGCGTATGCGCGCAGAACTGCAGCAGCAGGTCGCCGTGGCACAGGCTGGCGTCCAGCGCGTCGTTGGGAAAACCCGTCATGCGCGACAGGCGCGCGGGCTTGAGCGGGGCCAGGCCGTAGCGCTCGTCGAACAGCGAATCGCCCACCGACACCGTCACGGTCAGGCCGTCCGGGCTGACGTCCGGCCCCAGGATGCCCGAGTCGGGCGGCGGCAGCCTGGGATCGAGCCGCGGCACGGGCCCGCCCTGGGTCAGGAAGGCGATGCGCTCGGTCAGGGTGCGGAACAGGCGCTCCAGGCCGGCGCGGTCGTCGGCCAGCACGTCGAAGGCCGCCACCATGCCGGCCTCGGGGCGCGGGGTCAGGATGCCCTGCTGGTGCTTGCCGTGGAAGGGATAGCTGCTGCGCACGCGGGCGTCGCCCACCGGCGCGTCGGTCACCTGCTGCGCGTCGCCGCCCGCGGCCTGCCTGGCCTGCGCGGCGCCGGCCGCGAGCAGCCCGCCGGCCGCTCCCGCGCCGGCCCCGGCCAGCAGGCGCCGGCGCGCCGGCGAGAACGGGCAGCCGCCCTGGGAAATGTCTTTGTCGCTCACTGCTCTACTCCATCCGTTGCGTCGAGGCTGCGCCGTCCGGCCGGCGCGGGCGGCCGCGCAAGGCCTCTGGTCGCTCCCCCCGTCCGGCCGGGCCCGCGCGGCGGCTCAGTCCAGCCCCAGGACGGCATACATCCGCCCCAGCTCGTCGGCCAGCGCCTGCAGGCGGCCGGCCAGCGCCTTGCGCGCGGCGTCGTCGAGCCGCTCGTAGGACACGAACGCCGAACCGGCCGGGCCGCCGTCGCCGCGATGCTTTGCCAGTTCGGCCTGCGCCTGCCCGAAGGCCCGGTCCACGCGGTCGGCCTGCGCGGCGTCGCGGCGCCGCGCCAGCGGCTGCAGCAGCGCCGCCACCTTGCGCAGGCCGTCCAGGTTGCCCTGCAGCGTGGACAGGTCGGTATGCGCGTAGCGGTCTTCCTGGCCGCCGGTCTTGTACGAGGCCATGTCGGCGGCCAGGCGGGACGCGCCCGCGGCCAGCCGCTCGGGCGCGACCGACAGCTCGCGCACGCGCTGGCGCAGGGCCTGGGCGTCGGCCAGCAGCTGCTGCGCGGCCGGGGCCAGGCCGTCCTCCCCGCCCGGCCCGAAGAGGCCGTACTCCAGGCGGTGGAAGCCCGCGAAGGCAGGGTCCTGCTCGCGCTGCGCCAGGTAATCGGCCTTGCCGTCCATGCGCGCGTCCAGGTCGGCGTACAGGTCGGCCGCGGTCTCCATGCGCTGGTAGGCCAGCCGCGCCGGCGCGTACAGGGCGCGCGCCTCGTCCAGCCGGCCGGCGGCCACGGCCTCGGCCAGCTTGCGCGCCTGGCCCTCCAGCGCCGAGGCCTGCATGGCCAGGTAGACGCGGTATTCGGCCAGCGCCCCCACGAAATCGGCCAGCGCCGGGCGCGCCGCCAGCGCGGCGTCCGACTCGGCGGTGGGCGTGACGTGCAGCACGCCGCGCGGGTTGCTCAGGAGCCCGCAGGTGATCGCGTAGTCGCCCGGCGCCAGGCGCGCGCGCAGGGTCTGCGTGAAGCCCGGGGCGATGTTCTCGCGTTCCTCGACCACCATCACGCCGTCGAGGATTTCCCATTCGACCGCGCGCTCCGAGCGGTTCAGGATGCGGAAGCTCACCTGGCCCGCGGGCACGGTCAGCTCCTGGGGGTCGCAATTGCCCGCGTTGATGGTCACCTGCACCGCGTCGCCGTCGGCGCCCTGGCCGGCCTGGCGGCTGGACGCGAAATAGAAGGCCGCCAGCCCCGCGGCCAGCAGCAGGGCCGAGCCGGCCAGCACCAGCTTCATGCCGCGCGCGGGCGGGCGCGGCCCTGCCCCTCGCGATGCGCCGCCGTCGGCCCGGCCCTTGCGGGCGCTTCCGGTTTCACTCATCTAGGCGTTCTCCAATCTTGCGTCCCGCGGGCCCTGCGGCGGCGGGCGCAGGAACAGGAACAGGGCAATGGCCAGGTAGGCCGCATAGGCGATGACCTCGCCCACCGCGGGCGTATCGTGATAGCCGAAGATGCCCGCGAAGACCGCGCCCAGCGCGCCGTCGGCCGGCAGCACGCGGCTCAGGTCGAAGGCCACGGCCTGCAGGCCGTTCCAGAGGCCGGCCTCGTGCAGCGCGCGCACCGAGCCGGACAGGATGCCGGCGGCCACCACCAGGATGAAGATGCCGGTCCAGCGGAAGAAGCGGCGCAGGTCCAGCCGCACGCCGCCCACGTAGATGCCATAGCCCACCGCCGCCGCCACCGCCAGGCCCAGCAGCGCGCCCAGGGGCGCGCCGTAGCCGGACGACTGCTGGAAGGTGGCCAGCAGGAAGAACACCGATTCCAGGCCTTCGCGCGCCACGGCGAAGAACACCATGGCGATCAGCGCATAGCCCTGGCGGGCCGCGCTGGCGCCGCCGCTGAAGGCCGACTCCACCGACTGGCGCAGCCCCGCGGCGATCGAGCGCGAGGCCTTGCGCATCCAGAACACCATGGAGGTCAGCACGCCCACGGCCACCAGGCCCACCAGGGCCTCGAACAGCTCCTGCGCCTTCTGGGGGAATTCGGCGCTGACCATCTGCAGCGCGGCGCCGACGAACAGCGACAGCGCCGCGGCCAGCATGATGCCGGCCCACACGGCGGGCATCCAGGCGCCGCGCCCGGTCTGCCGGAGATAGCCGGCGACGATGCCGACGATGAGGGCGGCCTCGATGCCCTCGCGCAGCATGATCAGGAAAGGAATCAGCATGAAGATGGAGCCAAGGCCGGCGGGGCCGCGGTCGCGGGCCGCGAGCGCCGCGGGAGGCGCGAGGACCGCAGGGCGGCCGCTGGGGCGCCTGGGCTGCGCGAGCCCCGGGGCGTAGCCGCGACGCCGCGGCGAACCGGAGGCGGCGGCGGCGGGTTGCCGGCGAATGCTTTCTAAAGGAGATTTGTTCTTATTATTGTTTCATGGCGGTGCTTACATTTTCCTGTACGCCGGCCGCGCACGGCCGACGCCGCCGATGTCGATATCGCCGCCGCCCGTTCGTCGTAGCGGTACTTCCACACCTCTTGAAAGGCGAAACACCATGGCTACCGGAACCGTCCGACTCCACCGCGTCCTGCGCGCCCCTCCCGAGCGGGTCTACCGCGCCTTCCTCGAACCGGATGCCGTCGCGAAGTGGCTGCCTCCCTACGGCTACACCTGCGAGGTCCACCACATGGACGCCCGGGCCGGAGGGACATTCAGGATGTCCTTCCGCAACTTCGCCACCGGCAACAGCGATTCCTTCGGCGGCGAATTCCTGGAACTGATCCCGTTCGAGAAGATCCGCTATACGGACAGATTCGACAACCCCGGCCTGCCCGGCGAGATGCGGGTGACGGTCTCGCTGCGGCAGGTGTCCTGCGGCACGGAGATCGAAGCCGTCCAGGAAGGCATACCCGAGGCCATCCCGGCGGAGATGTGCTACCTGGGATGGCAGGAATCGCTCCTGCAGCTGGCCAGGCTGGTCGAGCCGTCCATACCGGACTGATCCGCGGCGCCGGCACCCCGTGCGGGCGCGCGGCCGGCCGGCTGCCGGCATGTCTGCGTCCCTGCCGTCGGACGCACCCGCGCGGGCGCGCGGCCGCGCCGGGACGGCGGCGCTTCCGGGGCGAGGCCCGATTCCCCCGGATCATATTAAGTGATTGTATTATTGTATTTCCACAATCACGCAGCATGACGGCCGGCCGGCGACGCGGGCGGGCCCGTCATGCGGCCCCGCCAGGAGACCTCCATGCCCGCCCTCGCCGCGCGACTGTCCTTCGCGCATTCCCCCGCCCTGCGCCATCCCTTCCTGCGCAACCTGGCGCACGCCGCCATGGCAGCCGCCGCGGCGCTGCTGGCCGTGCCGGGCGCCGCGCATGCCGCCTACCCCGAGCGCCCGGTGCGCGTGGTCGTCGCCTTCGCCGCCGGCGGCGGCGCGGACATCGTCGCGCGCCTGGTCTTCCAGCGCGTCGCCGAAAAGCTCGGCCAGCCCTTCGTGGTCGAGAACCGCGGCGGCGCGGGCGGCATCATCGGCACCGACGCGGTGGCCAAGGCCGCGCCCGACGGCTACACCCTGCTGCTCGGCCAGAGCGGCCCCAACGCCATCAACCCCTCGGTCTACCAGAAGCTGCCCTACGACGCGCGCAAGGACTTCCGGCCCATCACCCAGCTGACCAGCTATTCCTACGTGGTGGCCGCCAAGCCCGCGCTGCCGGTGGCCAGCATGCAGGAAATGCTGGCCCTGGCGAAGCAGGAGCCGGGCAAGCTGAGCCTGTCCACCGCGGGCACGGGCAGCTCGGCCCACCTGGCGGTCGAGCTGCTGATGCGCCAGGCCGGCGTGCGCTTCAACGTAGTGCCGTACAAGGGCGCGGGGCCGGCGCTGATGGACACCGTGACCGGCGTGGTGGACCTGACCTTCGGCGACGCCGCCTCGGCGTCCAGCCAGGCGCACGCGGGCGCGGTCAAGGCGCTGGCCGTGACGGGCGCGCGGCGCTCGCCGCTGCTGCCGGACGTGCCCACCGTCAGCGAGGCCGGCGTGCCCGGCTACGAGGCCTCGGCCTGGCACGCCGTGCTGGCCCCGGCCGGCACGCCCGACGAGGTGGTGCGCACGCTGCACGCCGCCATCGTCGAAGTGCTGGCCGAGCCCGAGGTCAAGGCGCGCCTGGAGCGCGACGGCATCGAGGCCATCGGCAGCACGCCGGAAGCCTTCGCCGACGCGCTGGACAAGGAAATCAGCAAGTGGCAGGAAGTCGTCCAGGCGGCCGGCATCCGGCTGGATTGAAGCGCGGCGCGCTTGACGCGGGCGTCGCGCCTGCTTAAGATCGCGCCCATTCCAAGCCAGGGCCGCGGCTTCCCGCTGCCGGCCCTGCCGTAAGCGTTCACGTCAACCAACGCACCACCCGCCGATGATGGCAGGGAGGTGCGCGTCCCGTCCGGTTGCCGCGTGTCCGCCCTGCGATCAGCGGCTCCCTCCGACGGAGCATCGCTGTCCATGTCACTCCCCTCTCCCGATCCCTCGACGCGCCGGCTGGCCCGGATGACGCTCGCCCTGTTCTTTTCCTACCTGGCCGTGGCGATGTCGCTGCCGGCCGTCTCGGTCTTCGCGACCCGCGGCCTGGGCCTGCCCAATGCGCTGGGCGGCCTGGCGGTGGGCATCGCCTTCCTGTCCACCATCCTGACCCGCGGCCATGCCGGCGCCCTGGCCGACCGCGCCGGCGGCCGGCTTTGCACGCGGCGCGGCCTGGGCCTGTACGTGCTGGCCAGCCTGGTCTGCCTGGCCTCGGCCTGGCAGGCGCTGCCCGCCTGGGCCGCCTACGCCGTGCTGGTCGCCGGCCGGCTGCTGCTGGGGCTGGGCGAAAGCCTGGCCCTGGTCGGCCTGATCAGCTGGGCCATGGCGCTGTCCGGTCCGGCCCGCTCGGGCCGCGTCATCGCGATGATAGGCATGGGCATGTACGGCGCCTTCGCGGCCGGCGGGCCGCTGGGCCTGGCGCTGCTGGAGCGCGCCGGCTTCGCCGGCCTGATGCTGGCCTGCGCCGCCCTGCCCCTGCTGGGCCTGCTGATCCTGCGCGGCGTGCCCGCGGTCGCGCCGCAGGCGGGCGCGCGCGAGCCCTTCCACCGGGTGCTCGGCCGCATCTGGCGCCAGGGCACGGTGGTGGGCCTGCAAGGCGTGGGCTTCGCCGCCCTGGGCGCCTTCGTGCCGCTGCTTTTCATCAGCCGCGGCTGGCCCCATGCCGGCGCCGGGCTGACCTGCTTCGGCGTGGGCTTCGTGGCCATGCGGCTGCTGTGCGGCCACCTGCCGGACAGGATGGGCGGCACGCGCGTGGCCGCGGCCTCGCTGGCGGTGGAGGCGGCCGGCCAGTACCTGCTGTGGACCGCCAGCGCCCCGGCCGTGGCGCTGGCGGGCGCGCTGCTGACCGGCCTGGGCTGCTCCATGGTCTTCCCCGCCATGGGGGTCGAGGCGGTCAAGCGCGTGCCGGCCCACCTACGCGGCAGCGCGATGGGCGGCTTCGCGGCCTTCCAGGATGTGGCCTACGGCGCCACCGGCCCGCTGGCCGGCCTGCTGGCCGACCACTACGGCTACGCCAGCGTGTTCCTGGCCGGCGGCCTGGCCGCCGCGGCGGGGCTGGCCATGGCGGTGGCGGGCAGGCAGGGGCACGGAGAGCAAAGCCGGAACGCCGCAGCCTCATGAGGCCGGCAGGAGTTGGCAAGGTCTCCCCCACCTTGTCACCTGCCGGGCCTTTCGTTTATGCTATTTGTTCTTTCAGACAGAACTATTATTCTATTTTTAGACAACCCATCCAAAGCTTTCCCAGCAACGATCCACGATCCCGCCGCCAGAGACAGGCCAGCGCCAACAACAGAGCAGCCGGCACGGCGCGGGACAACGCCAGAGAGAGGAACCCCATGGCCACGCAGCAGCACAATCCGGACACGCCCAAGACCCTGCTCATCGACGGGCAATGGGTGGCCGGCGGCGACGGCAGCTTCGACTCCGTCAACCCCGCCACCGGCCGGCGCAACTACCCCATCGCCGCCGCCTCCCGCGCGCAGGTGGACGAGGCGGTCGACAGCGCCTGGCGCGCGGTGCGCCAGCCCGCCTGGCGCGACATGCTGCCGCACCAGCGCGCAACGCTGCTGCGCCGCATCGCCGACGGCATCGAACGCGAGGCCGAACTCATGGGCCGGCTGCAGATGCTGGAGAACGGCAAGGTCTGGTCGGAATGCAAGACCCAGGCCGCCAGCGCCGCGGCCACCTTCCGCTACTACGCCGGCGTGTGCGAGACCCTGGCCGCCGAGGTCACGCCGCCGCGCGGCGCCTACCTGTCGCTGACGCAGTACGAGCCCTACGGCGTGGTGGCCGCGATCACGCCGTGGAACTCGCCGCTGACCATGGAGGCGCAGAAGGTCGCGCCGGCGCTGGCCGCGGGCAATGCCGTGATCCTGAAGCCGTCGGAGATCACCTCCTCGCCCGCGCTGGAGCTGGGCCGCATCGCGCTGGCCGCGGGCGTGCCGCCGGGCATCCTGAACGTGCTGACCGGCCTGGGCGCCACCGTGGGCAAGTACCTGGTCGAGCATCCCGGCGTGCGCATGGTGTCCTTCACCGGCGGCACGGGCACGGGCCGCGCCATCGCCCACGCGGCGGCCGACAAGCTGATGCCGGTGGCGCTGGAGCTGGGCGGCAAGTCGCCGCACATCGTGTTCGCCGACGCCGACCAGGACGCGGCGATCGCCAACGTGGCCGGCGGCATCTTCGAAGGCAGCGGCCAGTCCTGCGTGGCGGGCTCGCGCCTGTACGTGCAGCGCTCGATCGCGGATGCCTTCCTGGCCAAACTGGCCGCACACGCGAAGGCGATCCAGGTCGACCTGCCGGACGCCCCGGGCGCGCAGATGGGGCCGATCGCTTCCTTCGCCCACCGCGAGAAGATCGAAGGCATGGTGTCCGGCGCCCTGGCCGAGGGCGCCACGGCGCTGGCCGGCGGCAAGCGGCCCGACGCGCCGGCCCTGCAGGCGGGCGCCTATTACTTGCCCACCATCCTGGCCGGGCTCAAGCCCGACGCCCGCGTGGTGCGCGAGGAAATCTTCGGCCCGGTGCTGTGCGCGCTGGTGTTCGACGACGAGGACGACCTGGTCGCCCAGGCCAACGACAGCGTCTACGGCCTGGCCTCGGGCGTCTGGACGGCCGATTACCGGCGCGCCTGGCGCGTGGCCCGGCAGCTGGAAGCCGGCAGCGTGTGGATCAACACCTACAAGCAGTTGTCGATCTCCACGCCCTTCGGCGGCTTCAAGCAGAGCGGCATCGGCCGCGAGAAGGGCACCTCGGGCCTGCGGCTATACCAGCAGTCCAAGGGCATCTACTTCGGCATGTAGGAACGCGGCCCGGCGGACAGGCAAGGCGCCCGGCCGGACGCGCAGGGCGGGCATGTAGAATAAGCCCGCCCCGCCGCCCGCGGGGCGAGGCCTATCCGGCCCGCGCCGCAGCCGGCCCCGTTGCGCCCTCCCGTCCACGCACTTCCCGATGACTCCTTCCCGCGCATGACACGTTCCCCCGCCCCGGAAGCCGCCAGCGACGGCGTGGCCGCCGTCGACCGCGCGCTGGCCATCGTCGACGCCGTCTCGCACAGCACCGAGCCCATGACGCTGGCCGACCTGTCGCGCGCCACGGGCTTCTACAAGAGCACGCTGCTGCGGCTGATCGGTTCGCTGGAAAAAGCGTCCCTGGTCGTGCGCCGCGCCGACGGCCGCTATGCGCTGGGCACCTATGCGCACCACCTGGGCCAGGCCTACGAGGCCACCTACCGCATCACCGAGACCATCCTGCCGCTGCTGCACGGGCTGGTGGACAAGGGCACCGAAAGCGCGTCCTTCCACGTCTACCACGACGCGGCCTCGCGCATGTGCCTGCTGCGGGTGGATTCGCACCATTCCACGCTGGACCGCATCCGCGTGGGCGACCTGCTGCCGCTGGACCGCGGCGCGGCCGGGCGGCTGATCGTGTCCTACCTGGTCGAAGGCCTGCCGCCCGAGCGGGCCGGGCTGCTGGAAGTCTCCATGGGCGAGCGCGACCCGAACTGCGCGGCCGTGGCCTGCCCGGTGTTCGGGCCGGACGGCAACCTGTGCGGGGCCATCTCGCTGTCCGGGCCCAAGGAACGCTTCACGCCCGCGGCCACCAAAAAGATGTCCAAGCTGGCCCAGGAGGCCGCCCAGGCCGCCACCCGCATGCTCGGCGGGCGCTGGCCGCAGGGCTGAACGGGCGCGGTCCGCCGCCCCACTGCGGCCGACCTGTCCACACATCCGGACCGATATCGTCCCGACTCG
>Ga0182746_1001166_pt1 | contig 26296 bp, 20 predicted proteins | sample eDN3rd30CBELigOP_FD_128881 | JGI IMG/M metagenome (GOLD analysis project Ga0182746, IMG submission 128881) | Enriched Organic Plus compost microbial communities from Emeryville, California, USA - eDNA 3rd pass 30_C BE-Lig OP (version 2) (version 2) ... | reverse complement strand
GGCCTTGGCCGGCAGCATCGGCTGCATGATGATGGGGACATCGTCACCATAGCCTGCCGCGAGCACGCGGCCACGCAGTTCCTGATATTCGCGCTGCAATGCGGGGAGGTCGCGGATGCCGACGACAACGAAGCCTCTGTCGTTCTTGTGTGCGACATCAGGCGCAATGGCCTTGATGACGACGGGAAATCCAAACTCGCTGGCTGTCACTTCGGCTGCCTGAACCGACATGATCATCCGGCTGTCCACCATCGGAATGCCGGCACGGCGCAGCAGCGCGGTACTTTCGATCTCCGACCAGAGACCGCGCCGGGTGAGACGCTCTTCGTCTTCAGTCAGCGGGATCGACACACCAGGCGCCGCGGCCAACGCGTCGATCTGCGACGCGGGCAAAGTGGCGTAGTGGCACGCCAGGCTGTCCATCCCGGTGGCGATATCCGCGAAGACGGGGATGCCGTGTGATCGATAGCTTGTCTCGACATCGTCGCTGAGCCCACCGGGGGCGACAACGACAACCAGCGAGCCGGCGCGGGCCTTGCGCGCGGCGGCGACCTCGATGAGCTGCTGACCCAGTTCGGGTCGTGCCGCGCCCTGCGCGAAGATCGCCAATGGACCACCGACCCCTTCATCCTCAAGCACCTGCATCACGTCGGTTGCGCGGTGCCAATGCCCTGTGAGCGAACCGAGATCGATGGGGTTGCGCAGGTGGCCACTGCGCGGGATCGCTGCAATGCGCTCCGCCGCCGCACCCTCCCATTCGCCCTGCGCATCGCCGGCCAACACGATTCCGCGTTCGGCCGCGTAGTCGGCCATGAGCGCTCCGCCGGCGCCCGAGGTCGTCACACAGACCAGCGACTGGTCGCCCGCCACCGCGCGGCTGTCGCGGCTCGCCAGCAGAGCGCATCCGCTCGCGAGCGCTTCGATCGAGCGCACGCTGGCGATCCCGCTGGCGCGGAACAACGCGTCATAAGCCCGCGCCTTGCCAGCAAGGCGGCTCGAATGCGCAAAGGCTGCACCGGCCCCGACGGCCGAGCGTCCAACCTTCAGCGCGACGATCACCTTTCCCTTCGCGACAGCGTGGCTCGCGAGCGTCCGGAGCCGTGGGCCGTCCGACAGGCCCTCGATGATCAGACCGATAACGCGGGTGGACGGATCCTCAATCAGATATTCGAGGATATCCAGCATCGTGAGATCGATCTCGTTGCCGACAGTCACAAATTTCGAAAAGCCCAGCCCGAGACGGCGCAGCGTGCGGACGGTGCCGCCGAACAGGGCGCCGCTATGCGAAACGAACGATATGTCGCCTGGAGCGACGCGATCCGCGTGTTCGGCGTTGAAGCCCAGCGATACGCTGTCGGTCGCATTATAGATGCCATTGGTGTTAGGCCCGATGACGCGGATGCCATTCTCACGTGCGATCCGGGTGATGTCGTCCTGGCGCTGGCGGCCGGCATCGGTGGCGATCTCGGCGAAGCCCGACGCGCCGATGATGACCGAGCGGACACCCGCCTCGGCGCAATCCTTCATCGCCGCCGCAGCTCCCTCGGCCGGAATGACTATCATCGCGCAGTCGATGTCGCGCGGCGCATCGCGCAGCGATGCATGGCAGGGGATGCCAAGCACATCGCCGCCGGCCGGATTGATCGGCGAGATGCGGCCGGAAAAGCCGCAGGCGAGCAGGTTCGACACGACGTTATAGCCAGTGCGTCCGGGCGTGCGCGACGCACCGATCACCGCGACGTGGCGTGGCTGGAAGAGTGGCCGAAGGTCCTCGCTGAAGCTCATGGCAATGTCAGTCCAGATGCCTGTCAGCGGCCGGTCCATACCGGCGCACGGCGCTCCAGAAACGCACGCGCGCCTTCCTTGCGGTCTTCGGAGGCGTACGGGTCCGGTCCCGTATCGAGCCGGAGGCCGGTCTGGAGCGGCAGCCCTTGCGACTTCCGGAATGTGAGCTTGAGGCGGATCAGCGACAGCGGAGCTGAGGCGACGATCTCCGCCGCAAACGCGTCCGCTCTATCGTCGAGTTCGGACCGTGGGACGATCTGGTTGACGAGGCCCCACCGCGCCGCTTCCTCGACTGGAATCCGCCGGCCTGTGTAAAGCCACTCCATCGCGATGCCGGACGGCACCATCTGCGGCAGCGCCACGGATGCGAAATGCGCTCCCATGCCGCGCCGCGCTTCGGGCAACTGGAAGAACGTGCCGTCCGCGGCGATGCGCATGTCGCACGACAAAGCGAGCTCGCAGCCGCCAGCGACGGCGGGGCCGTTGACGATCGCCAGTGACGGCTTGCGGGAATTGATCAGGACCTCGCAGATGCTCCGCTCCGCCTCGTGCAACGGCCCGCGGAAGGGAATGCCCTTCTGGTCGCCTTCGCTGGCGGCCTTCAGGTCGGCTCCAGCACAGAACGCATCGCCGGCGCCGGTCACCGTGATCAGTGCGACGTCAGGATCGGCGTCCGCGCACAGCACCGCATGACGGATCGCCTGGCTGAGGTCGCGCGACAACGCGTTGCGGCGCTCGGGACGGTTCAAGGTCAAACGGCAGACTTTGTTGACCGTCTCGACCAGCAGGACAGCATCTTTGTCGTTCATGGGAACCCCCGTGTGCGCTTGCCTCGATCGGTCGTGATCCGTGTTGGTAAGAATGCGGCATTCCCAGAACCTGTTCGCCGGGATGTGCCGACGCGTTCTCTCTGCGGGGTCACGACGCGCGAATCCGTTCCACCCTTGTCTGTCCAGATGCCGCCGGCGCGATCCCTGCCGGCGAGAGAGGAAGAACGTTGGCGTCGGCCACGTCCTTCAGCTGTTGTAGGGCATCGAACAAATCCCGTGTCCGCGAGCCCGAATAAGACGAAGCGCAATCTTCGAATTTTTCCCACAGTTGTTGCCGCGTTGCGGCTCGCTTGAAGTGGCCGCGCGCAAAGGCGACCGGATCGGCATCGATCGTTCGACCATCGTGGAGCGAGATGGCGAGCCTGACAGGTGGACCGGAGAGTGAACCGTCATCCATATCGAGCGGATGAATGCGGACGCGGGCCATCATGGCCTGGACGTCAGGACGATTGACGAAGCCGTCGGTCAGTTCGTGCAAGCTGCAGCGCCCCGCGATCGATGCCGCGGCGATCGCGAACTCGATGCTGAAGCGCGCTTGCGTTGCGGTGGTCGGGCGGTGCTGGCTGAGAAGCCTGGAGGTTGCCGCGTTCAGCCAGACATGGACGGCGGCGATGGATGGCGGGGCGATCGCCTCGGCGGCGATCGTGTCGAGCATGGCGTCGAGATATCGGTGTGCGCCGTAGCACATGGGATAGAGTTTGATGTTGAGGCCGTGCCGACGCATGTACCAGTCGGCGCCAAGGCGCGGATCGCGCGTCGTATCGACGCGGCCCTGCGGCGAGAAGATGCGCATGAAGCCGTCAGGCTGCTCCAGAATTGTCGTGGCGGCGGTCAATCCCATCGCGGCGAGCCGCGCAGCCTCCACACCGAGCTGGGCGGCACGGCCGACGTGCAACGCCTTTGTCATCGAGCCGAAGTTGGCCATGAGACCGCACGACGACGACGCTGCGATTCCGATCGCGTGAGCGGTCTGCTGCGCGTCGAGCTGGCGCAGCACAGAAGCGGCGATTGCGGACGCCACAACACCGATGATCGAGGTGGGATGCCAGCCTTTCAGATGGTGGTAGTCGGTCTCGCGTGATGCGAGTTCGGCCCAGCTCTCATAGCCGGCGATGTAAGCGGTGAGCATTGTCGAACCGCTCAGGGACAGAGCATCCCCTTCCGCCAGAATGGCGGGGACGAGTACCGCGCTCGGATGCGAACCAAGCGCTGAATCGTCGTAGTCGAGGATATGCGCCGCGACGCCGTTGATCAGGGCGGCATGCGGCGCGCCAACGCGACGGCCGCTCCCTACGACGCGTGCCTCGGATGGCTCCTCCGGAGGGATCAATGCGCGCTCGACAATGCGCACCGCCTCATGGTCGCGTGCGGCGATCATGACACCGACACAATCCGTGAAGCCGTCAGCGGCGATGGCAACAAGGTCAGCCGGGAGCGCAGCGTAACTTAAGCCGGCGGCAAATGCCGCCATTTGCTCGGTCAGGCCGTTTCCATCCGTTGTGTTTGACATATCAAACCTTTGTTTGATATAAGAACCACAAATTCCACCTCTGTCAAGCTAAGGGAGAGCCGGCGTTGTCAAGGATGGCGTTTCGGCGTTGAAGACGGATCCGCGTTACATCGTCCCCGGCCTGGTGCGCGGATTGGAGCTGCTCCGGCAATTCACGCGGGAGCGGCCGGCACGGACGCTCAGCGAACTGGCGGCCAGCTTGGGACTTTCACGCTCAGCCGCCTTTCGACTCGTCTACACGCTGGAGCACGAAGGCTATCTCACGCGCGATGAGCAGACGATGCAGTATCAGCTGACGTCCAAAGCCGTGATGTTCGGCTTCGAATTTATCCAGTCGCTGGAGCTGGACCGTGTCGCACAACCGGTGATCAGGGCCGTTGCCGAGCAAACCAGAGTCGGCGTCCATCTCGCGATGCTGGAGGGATGGCAGACCGTCTATGTTGACCAGGTGTCGGCGCAAATCCAGTTTGCGACCAACCTTCATGTCGGCACGCGCACGCCCGCCCATGTTTCGGCGTCGGGCCGCATCCTGCTGGCCTACCAGTCCCCCGAACGATTGGAGGACATCTTCCAACAGCTGACGCGTCATGCCGACGGAGTGGATGTCCCGCAATCGTTTGCGGAGATGCTTGAGACTGCGCGCGGTGACCGCCGAAAGGGATATGTCTACAAGGGTTCTATCTATTTGCCGGGGGTCGTCAGCTTTGCTGCCCCGATCCATGGGCGAACCGGCGAAGGAATAGCCGCCCTGCTGGTCACCGGGCCGCATGGCTTCATTGAGGCGCGTGGTGGCGAGCGGTGGCTAAAAGACATTGTCCTCGACGCGGCGAACAATATATCGCTGGAATTGGGTTACGACCATCGAAAATCAAAAAAAAGGCGCGCCAGCGCTTGATGGATGACACACCAGACATGCGATATCGTCCACCAAACAAAACGACTGCTTCAGCTTGGAGAAACAACACCATATCAGAAGCACGCCGTCGTCGATCTGACGCTAGACAAAGCCCAGCTTCGCGTGCAAAAAAATCGAGCTGGATTTAAATGACGTCGCAGCTGTCCCAACGGGATGATGATAACTTTACATGAAGCGGCATATGGGGAGTGAAACTGATGCGTGTTGCTTTTGTGCTTGGGAACTATCCACCTGAGCAGCGGCGAATCCGGGAAGAAGCGGCAAAAAGCTACGCAGCGCCCGGGCTCGAGATTGGCACTATTTCCATTCCTTTCACTCCTTTTGAAGGAATTACGCCGGCAGAAATCCAACAGGCTGCGCCCTACTTCCACGCAGCGTTTTGCCAGGCTGAGGATGAGGGCTACGACGCAGCCGTACCGCTCGGGATGTTGGACCTGGGGGTTGATGGTGCGCGATCTCTTGTTGATATTCCTGTGATCGCGCCTTTAGAAGCCACATTGCATGTGGCTGCTCAACTCGGAGATCGCCTGGGAATTGTCTGCTACACAGAAGAAGGTATCCCGAAGGCGATGAGACATGCGCGGATGTACGGCATGGAGTCTAAGATTGGAGGCTATGAGTCTTCTGGCGTGGTCCTGCATGAAATGAATGATCGCAAGACCCAAATGATTGATACTTTTCTGTCGGCGGCCCGCCGCTTGATCAATCAGCACGGCGTCGATGTGATTATCCCGGGTGGCATCAGTCAATGCCCGGTTCATATGAAGCCGGATTGGCTGAGCGAGCAGTTGGGCGTACCAGTCGTCGAGGGCATGGGTGCGCCAATCCGAATGGCAGCTCTGGTCGCTGGATTGGGGCTGAAACACAGCCGCAAACGATGGCCAAAGTCCGCATCGCGCCCGAAATATGAACGCGCGGCCAGCTGATCCAGCGCAACATCAGCGCTGGCGATCTGGCTTTTTTTTTAACATGGCGTCCCAGGGGCACGCCGGCGGAAAAGCTGGTGTCGCTGGGAGGCCATCGCGGTCCATCGAGGGACAGCTTCGAAATTGCTAAAAGCGAATCTGGCCTCGTTCACAACGAGGCCCGCTCCTGGCATGGCGGGCACGTCTCGCGCTCAGGAAGAGCAACCCGCAGCCATGAATTCGGCAGGCGCCTTTCTATCATTCGTATAGAAAAAAACTCACGCGGCTTGAAACCCGGACAGAGTCCCCTGCCGGTCTCGCCACGGAAGGTCATAACCAGCTTAAGAAACTAAAGCGAAGAATCCTACCTCCGGCAGGCCAAAGCCGTAGCCGCTTCAAGCCTGTACCCTATATTGGAAGTTCGATCCGGGCGCGACCGTAGCTGTCGGCGGCAACGTCCCAGGAGAACGCGAAGTGCGCAGCCGCAGCGTTGGCATCACGCCAGAAACGTTGCATCGGTGCAGTATCGTAGATGCCGCTACCACCACCAACCTCAAAGACGAGGTTGACGGCCTGCCTGCATTGTTGTGCGGCAAAGGCCGCGTTGCGGCGAATACGTGCTCCTTCGAGACCTGACAGGGATGTCAAGGCTCCGTCGATGGCCTCACAGTCGCGCAAGACGAGGGCTGTGGCGGCGTCGACCTTCGTCGCTGCTTCGGATAACCGTGCGATAGCGGCCGTCTGTCTCTCAGCGGAATCCGCAAATCGCGTCGTCATCATCTGGGCGAAAGCGTTTACCGCACTGCGCGCAATTCCCAATGGAGCGCCGACAAGTGCCAGGACGTTGGCGACATAACCAGGGATCTTGAATTGATGGGCGCTATTGAGTGCGGACCCTGGCGCGGTGCCCTGGTTCATCTCGTCAACCCAGATCATCCGTTCGGCGGGTACAAACACATCTTTCACCTCGATAGACCGACTGCCTGTCCCGCGCATGCCAAACGTGTACCAGTCGTCAAGTACTATAACATCCGATTTAGGTACAAGAAAAAACGCAAGGCGTGGGGGGCCCTCATTCTGCTGCACATGGTTGCCGACAATAACCCAGTCAGCGTGATCGATGCCGCTTGAAAAGCGCCCTTGACCCTCGTGCAGGCGATACCCGCCGTCAACCGCAGAGGCGACGCCGCTTAATCGTGTGACGGACGACACAAGCGAGCGGCGATCAGCAAACACCTCACGTTGCGCCGCCTCTGGGAACAATGCCACAATCCAGTAGTGTCCGGCGAATACGCCGAACAGCCAGCCTGCTGAACCGCAAGCTGCCCCGATCTCCGCTGCCACCTCCATCATGGCCGAGAAGCCAAGTTCAGAACCACCAAAGCGGCGGGGGGCTGCAATTGCCAGAAGTCCGCTTTCGACCATGTCTTTAATGACATACCCAGGAACACCCCGTTCGCGATCGGCCTGGCCTGCCGCTTCTGCGAGGACAGCATACAAGGAACGAGCGCAGGCAACGGCTTCCTGCTTCGAAGAGAACGTCGGCAATGGCACCACCCTGCACGAATCACCCGGCCGCCTGATGAATGCGTCGCTTTTCAAATCCATGACCGACCTCCTCCGAGTGACGACCGACCCCTGCGAAAAGCTCAGATCATTTCGACACCCGACGGGAAGCCGTCATCGTACGATGGGTCTTTCGCGAAGTGCGAACCAGTGCTTCAGCTTGGCGCAGCGCGCGACGATCGGAGATGGCCGAGAAGGAGCCGCGCCGCATGAGGCAATGCCTGAGCCTCACGGATGCCTATGAAGAGCTGCCGGTGAGCCCACGGCTCCGAAATCGTGACGGCCCGCAACTGCATGGGCTTGAGGTAGCGTCGTGCCGATGATGTCGGGAGAACTCCGATTCCCATGCCGGCGGATATCATGCGGCACATGGCCTCCACGCCGCGAACCTGCACTCGTACGGTGGGTACGACGCCAAGCCGCGCACTTTCGTAGTCCACCCGTGCTGCCAGAGGCGTACGAGCAAGGAGACCCACGAAGGGATAGCGAAGCGCCTCTTCCAGCGTCGTTGAACCTTTCCGGGCGAGGGGGTGCTTGGCTGGCACGATGAAGGAGAGAACATCCTCCCGATAGACGAAAGTCTCCACCCGTGCGGTATCAATCATATCCGCAAAGACACCGATGTCGGCCCGGTTGTCAGCCACGGCCTTGACCGCTTCAGCGCTGTCACGCTCCTCAAGCTCGACCGTGATATACGGATACAACCTTACGAAGGAAGCCACATCATCCGGAAGGGTCTCGCTGATGGCCGCCGGATTGGCCCAAACGCGTACATGACCTCGCTCCCCCGATGAGAAGTCGCCGATATTGCGAGCCAGGCGCTCGACATCCTCAAGGACGTTCAGAACGTCATTGAGGATCGCCCGCCCCGCCTCGGTGAGCTCAATGCCATGCGAGCGACGGTAAAAAATGGCGATGCCTATCTGGGCTTCAAAATCAGCAAGGCGCTTGCTCGCAGCAGCCATCGCCAGGTTCACCGCCTTCGCTCCGCCAGAAATGCTTCCCGCGCGAGCGACCGCAACCACCAACGATAGCGTAACCAGATTGAAACGTGCGTAGTTCATGGGCATTCAAGCCCGGGCTCGAAGCGGTCGCATCTTGACGATTGCAGCGGCAACAACCCGAAAAAGCAAGCGAAAGCTCTTTTTTCAACAGGACCAACCGAGCGAGAGGCGACCGTCGCGCGCATTGTTAGATGCCGCCAACCCGACCGTTGCCGCAGTGCGAAGAAACAGCCGGGACCATAGCCGGCGAGAGAGCCAGCGGCATATCGCATTACACGAATGCCTCTTCGGAAATAGAGTATTCCCGGCGATGCTCCGCCTGATACCAGATCGCCCGATCACGCACCGCGCACGCGCCCAACGATCAGAGCAGAGACGAAGAATGCACAGGAACCTTGAAGAACGTATACAGGCGTTGGGCAACCCGGCCCGTATGCTACGTACGTCCCAGGTGGGGGCCCACCCTTTTCCCGGCGTCCCGCCAGAATATACCAACTGGCGCGACGAGCAGGAATCCTGGCAGAAGGCTTGCGTCCTGTTCAATCAATCCTACCATATGGCCGATCTCGGCATCGAAGGACCGGATACACTGAAGCTGCTTTCCTCCCTCGGCGTGAACAGCTTGAAGAATTTCAAGGTCGATCAAGCCAAGCAGTTCGTCTGCTGCAACTACGACGGCTACTATATCGGCGACGGCATCCTCTTCTACCTCGACGAAAACAAATTCAATCTTGTCGGCCGCGCACCGGCGCAGAACTGGGTCCGGTTTCACGCCCAGACCGGCGGCTATGACGTGAGAGTCGATCTGGATCAGAGAACTGCCCTGCGCCCTGACAAAGACCGGCGCAAATACTATCGCTTTCAACTTCAGGGGCCAAAAGCAATGCTGACAATGGAGAAGGCTCTCGGCAAAGCCCCGCCTGACCTCAAATTCTTTAACATGACCACCCTGAATATCGCCGGCAAGCAGGTTCGCGCCTTGCGCCACGGGATGGCTGGCCAACCTGGCTTCGAGCTGTTCGGCCCTTGGGAGGAAGGCGAGACGATCCGGCAAGCGTTGATCGAAGCCGGACGGGACTTCGGGCTCCACCTGTCCGGAGCCCGGACATATTCTTCCAACACGCTCGAATCCGGCTGGATCCCCTCCCCGCTGCCAGCCATCTATAGCGGAGAAAAAATGAAACCTTATCGCGAATGGCTGCCAGCCGGGGGTTTCGAAGCCATGGCGGCGCTCGGCGGCAGCTTTGCCTCCGACAACGTTGAAGACTACTATATGACTCCCTGGGATCTTGGTTACGGGGGCTTCGTCAAGTTTGACCATGACTTCGTCGGACGCGCGGCGCTTGAAGCCATGGCTGACGGGCGACATCGGAAGAAGGTTACGCTCGCCCTGAACACCGATGACGTCATCAAGGTGATCCGCTCCCATCTGGAGCGTGGCCCGCGAGGAAAGTTTATCGAATTCCCGTCGTCAGTCTACACGCAGCATCCCTATGACAGCGTCACCGTCAACGGAAAGCATGTCGGCATTTCGACCTGGAGTGGCTACACCGCAAATGAACGTAAGATGCTGACGCTCGCCATGCTTGACGAGGAATATGCCGAACCCGGTACGGAAGTCGTCCTGGTGTGGGGCGACGCCGATACCGGCGTCAAGAAGCCGAGCATTGAAGAGCATGTTCTGATGAACATCCGCGCCATTGTCAGCCCGGTGCCTTATGCGGAAGTTCCACGCAAGGAGTATGCAGACGTCAAGGGTTGGCGCCTGGAGACGGCTTGATCAACATCCGCCGCGAAAGACGGGGCGCTCGCAACAGACCGGCTCGTTGGCATAGACCGGCTCGTCACCGGCACGGATGCAGCCAAGGACAGCGGCTGCATCCGCGGAATTACTTGGCCAAAGCGCGCGGCGCTGGTGGAGGAGACTGTACTGGCCTGCCCAACCCTCATGCGCCGCACCCCGCTGCATTGCGGCCGGCGATCCGGCCAAAGATCAGCGCCTCGGTCAGATTGCCTGCGCCGGGATACAGCATGCCCCATATCGAGCCGAGTTCCCCGGCCCCGTAGAGACCGGGAATGGCCGCTCCACGAACGCTCAGGATTTCGGCCGCGGCGCTGCGGCGCGGCCCTCCTTGGGTGTTGAGAAGACAAGGCCAGATCGCCACACCGTAAAATGGCGGGACCGCGAGCGACGTCAGATATTCGGCACGTCGGCCGAACAGACCATCGTGCCCGAGATCGCAGGCCCCATTGTAGTGCGCGACCGTCGCGGCAAGCTTCCCAGGCGCCAGGTCGAGAAGCCGGGCGAGACTTTCCAGATCATCAGCCTTCTTGATCCATCCGCGTTCGATCTCGGCCGTATTGTCAGCGCTCCAGGGAAAACGCCGGTTCCAGCCGGCACCTGAAAAGGCGATCGGCCCGGCTTGTCGTGCGATCTCGTCGAAGATGACGTAGGCAGGAATTCGCGGATAGCGCCCCCGGAGCGGATCGAAGGCGAGCGCGGTCAGAGCACAGGCGTGATACTCAATCTCAGCCTCGTTGATGAAGCGTTCAGCGTCCCGGTCCACATAGATATAGCCGGCCGACGGCATGAGATGAGCGAACGCAGCCTCATACTCTGGAAATTTGTATCCGAACGGCCCGGCGAGCGCGTACATGTGCCAAAGATCGGCTCCAGCCTCCATGGCCATGCTGACGCCATCACCCGTGTTACGTCCAGGCGGGCCGAACGCGTGGAAATCCACTCCCCCGATGAAGTTGCGGTGCATGTCACGGTTCGAGGCGAAACCACCACAGGTCAGCACGACACCGCGGCTTGCACGTACAGTCACTTCGTTGTCACGGTCCTCAAACACAACACCGGTGATTCTGCTGTCAGAACCGTTGCGCACCAATCTGCGAACAGGCGCATTGTAACGCACATCGATTCCTCGTCGCTCCACCGCCGCCTTGAGCGAGGTCCACAAGGCGCTGCCACCGCTCTCGCCCGGCTCTCCCGGCGCGACACGCAACCTTGCCCCGAGCGCTTCCGCACCCGGGAGGGCGGGAAACGAACTGCCAACTGGCATTCTAGGGAATCCATCCAGCAACGCGGCCTCGACAAGCGTGGCGCCCACAGTCTCACGCAGCCATTCGAGAAGCGGTCCCACGCCGGCGGCGAAGGCTTCGAGAATGTCGGTTGGTGTCGTGCCCTGCGTCACAGCCTTGTAGTGCTCGACGGCCAGCCGCCAGTCGTTGATCTGACGGATTGTGCCACCGGATTCGCGCGTATTGCCTCCGCCCTCGGGGGCCTTTTCAAGGATCTGAACACACGCACCCGCATCGTGCGCTTCAATTGCAGCACACGCTCCGGCGCCACCGAACCCAACGACGACGATATCCACTGTCCTGACTTCCATCATGGAATCGCCAGTTCCATTCACTTCAAAGGACGGAAGCAGCCCGCTCGGCATCGCAACTTACGCGGTCATCTCGACGCTTTGCTTCAGCCCAGGCTGCAGATTTCGGAAATGACCTCCTTTGGAGATGGGCTTGAGGCCGCTCATGATCCGTTCCCATCGCCGGCCACCATTCTCGCTGATGAACACCTCACCATCGGTGTTACCGGCAAAAAGGGCATAGCCCCCGGGATAAGCTGCGGCGTTGAGGGCCTCGATATTGGTGTGGGAGCCCTGCGGAAGGCCCTGGCTGGCATCACTCCAGGTCGCGCCATCGTCCGTCGAGCGCATGACGGTGCCACCTGCGTGATGCGACGTGCGCCATGTCGTCGGATCGCGCCCGGCGCCGGACATGAATAGCACCCGCGGATCCAGCGGATCGAAGATCAACTGGTCAGGATAGCCGATTGGATGTCCCTCACCCGTCAGCCTGGCCCACGTCTCGCCCGCATCAAGGCTCCGATAGAGGCCGATGCCGGTGGCCATGAACAGTTCATCCGGGTTGAACGGCCGACAGACGACACGATGCACGTCCTTGTACCAGGCGTCGTCAGGACAATAGAAACTTCCAAGCTCCCGCCAGGTCCTTCCACCATCGGACGACTTCAGCAGAGCTCCCTGTTCGATAGCGGCATAGATGATCTCGGGATTGCGCGGGTCGAAGGTCAGCGCCTTGGTATGGGCGAGATGCGGCGGCGGCGGGAAGGTCCATTTCTCATGGCCGGGGACGCGACCGATTTCCGGCAGTTCGGTCCACGTCCGTCCGCCGTCATCACTGCAGAAAAGCGAAACCGGCTCTGTACCGGCATAGAGCACGGCCCGTCCGTTCCGGACCGTGTAACCGAGCGAATAAACATGCTCCCTGGTCAGGCCTTCGGTTCGCCTCTCCCAGGTGGCACCGCCATCGCTGCTCGAATAGAGACCGCCGTGATGAACTCCGGCGAAGATGGTCCTGTTCTGCGGCTCGATCATCAAGGCGCTGATGTGATAGCCGTCCATCACGCGGCCAACTTCGCGCCATCCGTCCGGATGGCGCGCCAGAACATTGATTCCATGGGTGGTCGCAACCAGCAGTCTTGCCGGCTGCGCATCGCAGTGATGGACACTCGGTCCGTTGGTGGACAGGCAGACGGTCATTGCTGGCCTCCCATGGCTTCTTCCCTTGCAGTGGCACACCGTTCCGACAACCACTTGAGCGCTCGTCAGGCTGACATACCGCGGTTGCCCCCAGTTGCAATCCGTTCCTACGTCGGCGGTCTGGCGCCGCAACTCACTCATTGGGAAACCACGCATCTGCGAAATGCGAAAGCATGCCGGAAACGGCGAACATCCATTGGCAGCATGCGGCATTCGTGAAACACGAATGCCGCTATCTTGCCTTGGATATCCAGCCAGCCCCTCCCTCACTGATAAGATTGGACGGGAGCCAAAGAACAGATCATCTGTTCATTACAACCGGCAGGGAGGGATCTCGGTGGACTTCATTAGGAAATTTGCCTTAGCAGCCGCAATTGGCAGTATCTTCACAACGCCACTTGCTATTGCAAATGCTTCTGCGGAAGACTTTCCGTCAAAGCCGGTTACATTGGTCGTGCCTTTCGGTCCTGGTGGATTGGTTGACACGCAAGCGCGCGCTCTGGCCAATGAACTCGGCAAAGTCTGGAAGAACGGCGTCATCGTCGAAAACGTACCCGGCGCCGCCAACAATATCGCCGCACACAAGGTCGCCAAGGCGCCAGCGGATGGCTACACAATCCTCGTCGGCAACAACAGTCCGCTTGTTAACAACCGATATCTCTTTAAAGAACCAGGCTACAATGCCGAAAAAGACTTCAAGGCCGTTGTGAATATGTACGTTGCCGACTCCATATTCATTGTGCGCTCAGACTTTCCTGCCAAGACGTTCAAGGAGTTCCTCGCTCTCGCGAAGGAGAAACCAGGCTCGATCACCTACGGCTCACAGGGCATCGGCAGCAATATCCATATCGACGTCGAAACCATAGCTGACATTTCGGGAATTAAGCTGCACCATATCGCCTATAAAGGCGATGTTGCCCCGATCGTCGCGCGTCGTGAAGTTGATTCAGGCATCTCCGGCGCAGGAAGCGGGATGATCACCAACGGATCAGTCCACGCTCTCGCGGTACTGTCGGAAGTGCGTTCCCAGATCCTACCGAACGTACCTACCATAAAAGAGGCAGGCGGTCCGGCCTATATCTCCCGGCCATTCTTTGGTCTCGTCGTTCCGAAAAATACTCCTCAACCAGTCGTTAATACCATTGCCAAGGAGGTCGCACGGATTTCGAGCGATCCGGCCTTCGTCAAAAAGTATATCATTGGCGCGGGACTCGAACCGCTGGTGCTGGGCCCTAACGAATTCGAGGCATTCCTGAAGGAACAACGTGACACTGCGGATAAAGTTATACCCAAGCTCAACATCGAGATGAACTGACCCGCATTACAGGTCAGACTAAGCCTTTGAGACGACCCTCTCGTGCCTGCCAATGGGCGGGAGGGCGTCTCTCTTTTCGTGACAGCTGCTTTCAGGAGCCGGTCAGCGCGACATAGTAGCGCCAGAGCGCCGCTGCCCTGGCGGCGGCTGCGGTGACATCCGACTCACTTCGGCTCGGACGGTATTCATCAAAGGCTGTCTGGTCTTCCTCTGAGATGGGCCGGGCGCCGCCGAGGAGATTTGCCTGGTAGTTCATCAGCGCCAACTCGTTAAGACGAATGGCGTTCAAAGCAGCGTCCTCGACGCTTCGGCCAACCGTTGTGATCCCATGGCCGCGCATCATGCAGACCGGAGCATCTTCCATCGCCGCGGCAAGATCACTGCCGAGCGATGGCGAGTTGATCAGGATTGCGCGTGGATAGACCGGGATGCCATCCAGTGCCATACCAGTGCTGGCGGGATCGTAAGCTCCGTAGAGCGGCAGGAGTGGCTTGTCACAGATCGTGAACAGGACAACTGTGGGCGGATGAATGTGCACCACCGCCTGAACCTCTGGCCTCGCTCTGTATAGCGCCGTATGAATGAAGACTTCCTGGGGTGAGGCCAGTCCCTTGGCCGCTCCGACAGCGTGGCCGTCCATGTCGCATTCAATGACCTGATCGACGCTGGTGTAGCGAACGCCGAGTTCATCGGCTCCCCGTGCGCGAATAAGAAGACGACCGCTGTCGCCGACACGAGCACTGACATGCCCCGTGGCGGCCTTGGTCAGTTCGAGCCGTCCGAGCACGCGGCACGCGACGGCAATCCGCTGCCGGATATCCTCCCGGTCATGGTTCATATGCCCACCCTCCATCACCCCCGTCCGCAATCCTGACCCGCACCTTCGGGCATCTCCCTACGGACTGTCCCTTCTTCGCTGACGAAGACCCTCTCGTGTTTCGAGAGTGCCCGGCATCCAGGGCGTGCGCTAGGATTGGCTGCGGACGAGACCGGCTCGACAACAGACAGGCCTTTAGCCCCGATGCAGGACCTCAAGATTGGGATTGCCGGGCTTGGAGCGGCCTCGACGCTCGTCCTGCCATATTTTGAGCGTGTGCCGGGGGTCACCCTCGCGGCCGCGGCTGATCTCAGGGATGATGCTCGCGCTGAGTTCAGCGCAACCTACGGGTGGCCAGCCTTCGATGACGTCGCAGCCTTATGCGCCTCGCCGGCAGTCGATGCGGTCTGGATCGAGACGCCGAACCATCTCCACTGCGAGCATGCGCTGCTGGCGGCGCGCGCGGGAAAGCACATCATCTGCGCCAAACCTCTGGCGATTTCCCTTTTTGAATGCGACCAGATGATCTCTGCGGCGCGGGGGGCGAACGTGAGGCTCCTTCAGGGTCACTCCAAAATCTTCGACCCGCCGATCCAGGCGATCCGCGACGTCGTTGCGAGCGGGCGGCTCGGGGCGGTGATGCAGATCAATTCCTGGCTCTTCAACGACTGGCTCCAACGCCCGCGGCTGAAGGCGGAGCTCGATCCGGCTCTCGGTGGAGGCCTGATTTACCGCCAGGCGCCTCATCTGGTCGATATCTGCAACTTCATCATCGGTCGACCGGCGCAAAGTGTCCGCGCGAACGCCGCCGGTTGGGATCCCAATTTCGATACCGACGGCAATATTACTGCTTCCATAACCTATGATGGCGGGGCCACGGCGAATTTCCTTATCGACGCCCATGGCTTTTTCGATGTGACAGAGCTCACATTTGGCATCGACGGCATCGGCCGGCAGCGTGATGCGGCTTCAGAACGAGGCCGACCACGCCGCACCGGTCCACTCACCGAAGAAGAAAAGTACGGTCGGGCGTTTCGTGAAACGCCCCCGGCAGCTCGGCGCCAGGGTGACAAGATGCCATTCTTTGGGCTGACCATCGTGAGTTGCGAGAAAGGAGCTATCCGGCAATCGCCCGATGGAATCTATGTCTACACCGCCGAGGGCCGCGACGAGATTCAAACTCCGCCCTATCTCGGCCGCGCCGCTGAATTATTTGAACTCCGCGACGCACTCGCCGAGGCTCGCGACGTCCATCCAAACGGCGCCTGGGGAAAGGCGACTTTGGAGATATGCCTTGCCATTCGGGACTCCTCCTGCTCGGGAAGAGCCGTCCCGCTACAACATCAGGATGGCATCCTGACGCCCTTCCCGTCATGACCAACGACGAAGGCAGACCTTTGCAAACGCGATAGGTGAAAGGCGCCGTCTTCCTTGCCCGGCCAAGTCGTCGCCGGATACGTTCTAAGGAACATGACTACATCCGGGAGCCTCCGATGACGACGGCCGAAGAGAATGAACTGCTGACCCGCATCGGTCCCGACACTCGCATGGGAGCCCTGTTGCGCCGCTATTGGCAGCCGGTGGCTGCAGTCGCTGAGATGACCGACCGCTGGACAAAGCGCGTGCGTATCCTCGGAGAGAATCTTGTGCTGTACCGCGATCGCTCCGGCGGCTACGGCCTTGTCGGCGAGTTCTGCCCGCATCGGCGAGCCTCGCTCTTCTACGGAATCCCGACGTCGGGAGGGATCCGCTGCATGTATCACGGCTGGGAATTCAATGAAAAAGGCGAGTGTATCGACCAGCCCGTGGAAGGACGCCACGCTCTCGAAGGCAAGAACCTCTCGCCCGCCTATCCGGTCCAAGAACTCGGTGGTCTTCTCTTTGGCTATCTCGGCCCGGCACCTGCGCCAGAACTGCCCCGCTTCGACGCCTATGTGATCAGCGGCGCGGTGCGCGCCATCGGCAAGGCCATGATTCCCTGCAATTGGCTTCAGATCATGGAGAACTCTGTCGACCCCGTACACACACAGTGGCTGCATGGAGCCCTGTTTGAATTTCTCAATGAAGGCAAAGGACTAAAAACGGTCATCTCACGCAAGCAGGCCAAGAGTGGTTTCGACGAGTTCGAGTTCGGAATCATCAAACGTCGCCTTTTCGCCGACCAGACAGAGGACTCAGACGACTGGAAGGTTGGCCATCCCCTTCTCTTCCCCAACGCCGTCGCTGTCGGCAGCGGTGGCGGTGCCTGGAAACATCACACATTCCAGATCCGCGTTCCGATCGATGACACCCACACCATGCACTACTGGTATCACGCATATGTCCTGCCAGAAGGAGTCGACGTTCCCGAACAGCTTCTCAACCAGACTCCGCCCGTTTACGAAGTGCCATATCGCGATGAGAGCGGAGAATTTTTGCTGCAGTATATCCACGCACAGGACATCATGGCATGGATCACTCAGGGTCCCATCGCCGACCGGACCCAGGAGAATCTTGGCGGCAGTGACCGGGGTGTCGCTTTCCTGCGGCGCTTGTTGAAACGGGAGGTCGAGCGAATCGAGCAAGGAGAAGACCCGCTCGGAACGATCCGCGATGCTTCCCGCAACACCATCATTCATCTGCCAATGGAACGGAACAAGAGTAACCATGGCGATGGATTCGAGACATACTTCACCCGCCACAACACGATCTTCGCCCCCTTTGCCCAAGATCTCCTGCAGATCATGCGGAAGGCCGCACAGAAGGAAGCTCCGGCATACACTGCCACAGCTTGACGGAGCCTCATCAATCTCTGGTGAACGCCTTCGTGAAGTCTCCACTGACGTCCGTGTTGAGGATGAGCATGGCCACGTTTGTCTGACCGGAGAGAACGCGGGCCGCGTGACCAGCTGAAACCGTCATTGATATGTCGCCCCAAGGCCGGACGCCTGTTCGGTCATCCACGGCTTTTCCGCCATTGGACACGATCCCTCTTAGACTGCTTTCGCGCAGACGCTGCAATCAAGGAATTCTCGATGAAACTCTGCTGGTTTGATAACGACAGGCTAGGGCTGGTTGAAGGCGATCGTGTTCGCGATGTGAGCGCCGCGCTGCGCGTGCTGCCTCCACCACGATACCCCGCACCGCATGGCGACACACTGATCGCCAACCTCGACAAGGTGCGCATGGAGATCGGCAAGGTCGCCATCAATGCGCCTACCCATGATCTCACGCAGGTGAAATTCCTCAGTCCCGTCGCCAACCCCACCAAGATCATCGGCGTTCCGGTCAATTATCTTAAGCACGCGGAGGAGGCCGACGCCCAGCGCGACGTGTTCACCCATCGCTACCAAGGAGGTATTCGCGAGCAGGGGTTGTTCCTCAAAGCGAACAGCGCGCTTGTCGGTAGCGGCCACGGGGTCAGTATCCGCTTTCCGGACCGGCGCACCGATCACGAGATGGAGCTCGGGATTGTCATCGGTCGCGAGGCCTCTAGTGTCGCTGAGGCCGATGCAATGTCATATATCGCTGGCTACACCATTGCCCTCGATATGGTGATCCGCGGGCCGGAAGACCGCAGCTTCCGTAAATCGCTGGACACGTTCGCCGTACTTGGGCCATGGCTCGTCACCGCCGACGAAATTCCTGACCCGGGACATCTCGACTTCAGCCTGTCAGTCGGCGGACAGGTGCGCCAGCGCTCCAACACCATGCACCTGATCATGGACATCCCGCAGCAGATCGCCTGGGCTTCGAACTTCTACACGCTCTATCCTGGCGACATCATCATGAGCGGCACCTGCGAGGGCGTCTCCCCGGTCGCGCCCGGAGACGTCATGCATTGCCAGATCGACAAGATCGGCGCGATGGACGTACGGGTATATTGACCGATTGTTGGGCGCATCCTGGGCGCTTCCTAACCCACGGCGGGGAAATCCCCGTCAGGCAGGAATGGGTGGTGATGGACGGAGTTTACTTCGAACCTGTCTCTCCCCGCCACATGATCATTGCACGATGATTCTGTCTAAGACTTCCAGTCTCTACCGTGACCGGCAGAATGCCCATTGAGGACAGCTCACTTTCGATGCGACCGTATTGTTCGGCCGACGCGAGAAGTTTCAGCGTAAGCATCTCGGATGCCGCTACAGCTCGCCTGCGGGAGTACTTATCCGCCTCAGCAGGTTGATAAGATACCCGTTACTGACACATTCTGCAGCTGTGCTAGAAAATTCCTGCGAGGACGGTCACAAACCTGCCCCGTTGCCGACCCGGCACTATCAGCCTATCAACTTGCCAAAGCTTCACAACGATCTCTTCAGCTGTATGCCACTGCTCGCCGTCGATCCCATCCTCTAACCAAAAATCATATCTCAGGGAGAGTCACGTAAAATGGGTCCCATCAGTCGCCACGGGCGTCCGGAAGCACGTGGGACCACTTTGCTCGGATCCGCTCGTCCAAGGCCTTGCTCGACCGCGCGACAATTGGGAACGTCTCTTTGCGATTGAATGGACGGCACGCATTGATCACGACGCGGCCGTTGCGTCGGTCGGTGTCGCCATCATAACACATCGGATCGAGCGCTGAACTCCAGCCACCTTCGATGATGTCGATGTCCTCGCGGGTGTCGACACGTGAGCACATCGCCCAGATCACCTCATCGACATTGGTCGGGTCGATGTCATCGTCGACAACAATGGTCCAGCGGTTGCAATAGGCGCCGGCAAGACAATGTGCCGCGATCATCCCGGCCTGTTTGGCGTGACCGCCATAGAGTTGCTTGATCGCGACGGTAGTCCAGAAGCGGCTGCCGCCGGCTTCATGAGCCCACACACCCTTGACCTCGGGAATGCCGGCCGCCTCGAGCTGATTCCAGATCGCGCCGCAACGGTAGGCGCCAAGATAGAACGTATTGTCATTCGGCGGCACAGCGGGAATCGCGCCGAGCAGGATGGGATCGTTGCGATGCATCATGGTGGCGATGCGGATCACCGGCTCGGGCCTGCTACCGCCCGCATAGTAGCCCGTCCATTCGCCCAAGGGGCCTTCCTGCATGACGTCATTCGGGTGGATGAATCCCTCGAAAGCGATTTCTGCTCGCGCTGGCACCGGCAGGCCGGTTTTCGGCATCTGAATGATCTCGACCGCCTCACCGAAGATGCCGCCAGCGGCTTCGAGCTCGCTCTTGCCATATGGAATCTCGAGGCCTGACAGCATGAAGACCGCTGGATGCACGCCAACAACGACGGCGACCGGGCAAGGTTCGCCGCGCTCGTGATACTTCTGCATAAGAATGCGCCCGTGCTTGCCAGGCGAGATCATGACCGTTGCGGTATTCGGCCCCTGGGTCTGGATGCGATAGGTTCCGTAGTTGATCCAGTTCGACTCAGGATCCTTCATGATGACAAGACAGGCGGTGCCGATGAATGCGCCGCCATCGTGCTCATGCCAGACCGGGGTCGGAATCTTGTGCAGGTTGACGTCGCTGCCTTCGAGAATGTTCTCGCGCAGCGGACCATCATTGACGTTGATGGGCGGGATCATCGGCGCGTCGCGCATGTAGCGCCGCCACCATTGCACCAGCTCCATTTCCGATTGTTCAGCCGGAAGGCCGAGGGCAACATTGATGCGCGGAATTGACGTGAGGATATTGGCAAGCACGCGTGAGCCGGTCGGAAAGCCCGGCACGTCATCAAACATGACGGCGGGATTTCCCATTTTCCGCTGATAGAGATCGACGATACCCCCGATTTCTTCCTTCGGCTCTGCGCCTCTGATGACCTTGAGTTCGCCGATATCGGTGATTGCCGAGATCCAGTCGCGCAGATCCTTATTTGCCACCAAATTTCTCCGACGTCTCGTTAATTGAATTGCCTTTTGAGCGCAGTCTGCGGTTGTGCGCACGGACCGCAACGCGGGGTTCAAAACTATGCGTTTATTGGGTCAAACTCACCGCAATTGTCGAAATACCCGATAAATACGCCGGTTTCAAGTGTTTCAAAAAGTTGACAATCGCCTATCCCTATGCAGAATTCCAAATCGAATGATGCGAGCTGACAGGCAAATCTCCGGCCAGGCCGGAGGCAAAATTCTGCGATTCTTGCCGTCGTATGATCGCGGGGCGGAGAGCGTCTCATCAGCGCGCAGACACACTACCCACATTCATGATCGATGTTTACTCCCTCAACTGGGCGTGAATTCGGATTGAAGGACCGATGGCCAGTTTCGAACTCGTAGAGCCACTCTCTCTTTCGGAAGCGTTTCAACAGCTTGACGGCGGCGATCCGGCTATTCGTCCGATTGGCGGTGGCACAGCTTTGATGCTGATGATGAAGTCGCAGCTCTTCAGGCCGATAAGGCTTGTCAGCTTGCGCAAGCTGACGCCCGGGCTATCCCATGTCTCATGGAGCGATGACGGCGCCGAAATGCGTGTCGGTGCAATGACGACATTTGCCGAGCTTGAGCATTCGGACGAAATCTATCGGCGCCTGCCAGTGATCCGGCAGACCATGAAGACGCTTGCCAATGTTCGCGTTCGCAATGTCGCCAGCGTCGGCGGCAATCTGGCGCATGGCGACCCGCATCTTGATCTGCCCCCCGTCTGGATCGCTTTGGGCGCGCACGCGGTCATCGCTGGGCCGGGTGGTCAACGTATCGTGCCGGTCGAAGACCTGTATCTCGGTTATTATGAAACCATCATCTCACAGAACGAGATCATCACTGAATTGCGTGTGCCGGTCCGGCCGGGCTGGTGCGCGACCTATGTGAAGGTAACGACGCGGGCCGCGCACGACTGGCCAGCTTTGAGCCTGGCGATCTCTGCCAAGCTGACATCGCGTCATGTCGATGAGCTCCGCCTGGTGCTCAGTGCGGCGGTGGACAAGCCGGTCCGGTTGACATCCGCGGAAGGCGTGCTGCGCGGCTCCGATATCGATGACGCTGTCCTGAAGCAGGCAGGCGATGCCGCAATCGCGGAAATCGATATGGAATCTGACAGTCGCGGCTCGGCGGACTACAAGCGGCACCTGCTTGGTGTGCACCTGGCTCGTGCGATGCGTGCATTGCCGGAAGGCCAGGCAGCATGACGACATTGATATCCGGCACGAATATCGGACGGTCGATTGATCGCCTGGAGGCGCGCGACAAAGTCACCGGACGCGTCGAGTATGTGCATCATCTGCGGCTGCCGGGCATGCTGTACGGCAAGATTCTCCGCGCCAATGTCCCCCATGCCCGGATCAAGTCGATCGACGTCTCCGCGGCGGCGGCTGTTCCCGGAGTCTATCGTGTCGTCACCATCGACGACATCCGCACGGTGATTCCGCATCCGTATTACGGCCCGGCGTTTCATGATCAGCCGATTCTGGCTGACGGCAAGGTACGCTTCGCCGGCGAACCAGTGGCTGTCGTGCTCGCCGAAAACAAGCGGGTTGCGGATGAGGCCCTTGGCCTGATTTCCGTCGAGTATGAGGAACTTCCGGCAGTCTATGACGAGGTCGAAGCCATGACCTCGCCGGTCATTGTTCATGACGAGTTGAGGCCGGCCTCGACATTTCCCGATCTTGCGCACCTCAAGGGGCGGCGCGGCACCAATGTCGCGCTCGACTATCATCTGTTGCGCGGCGATCCGTCAGCGGCATTCCAAACCGCCGATCACGTGTTCGAGCACACCTTCCATACCCAGCCGGTGATGCATACGCCGATGGAGCCGTTCGTCGCTGTCGCAGATGCATCCGACGGCCGGTTGACGCTGCACACGGCATCGCAGGGCCCATCCTTCGGTCGGATTGAGATTGCAAGGCTGCTGGGCTGGCCGGAAAACCGAGTGCGGGTGAAGGTGCCGTTTCTCGGCGGCGGCTTCGGGGCCAAACTCTATATCAAGCTTGAAGCCCTGGTCACCGCGCTTTCGCTGCTGGTTGAGCGTCCGGTCAAGGTCGCGTGCACGATGGAAGAGCAGTTCTTCGTTGTCACCCGGCACCCCTGCACAATCGCGATCAAAAGCGGCGTGACCCGCGACGGCCGGATCGTTGCCCGCACCTGCAATATCGTCTGGAACGGCGGCGCCTATGCCGACATTGGGCCGCGCGTCACGCAGAAGGCCGGCCTGACGGCGGCGGGGCCTTATGATATCGACAACGTCGAAATCAATTCTTATGCCGTCTACACCAATCGGCCGCCGGCAGGGGCGCTGCGCGGCTTTGGCGCTCCGCAAACGGCTTGGGCGTATGAGCGCCACACCGACATGATCGCCAACGCTCTCGGTATCGATCGGCTGGCGTTTCGGCACAAGAACCTGCTGCGCGATGGACGCCCGCAGGCGTCCGGCACGATCATGCAGGATACTGCGCTGGATACTGTGCTCGACCGGGCGGCGGCCCTCATCGACTGGAACCAAGCCTTCGACCGTGGAACCGGCCGGATCCGGCGCGGCCGCGGCATTGCTGTGAGCTTCAAAGGCATCACCACGCCGACGACATCGGTCGCAATCGTCAATCTCTATGGCGACGGCAGTTGCGGCCTCTACGTCGGTACCGTCGATATGGGACAGGGCTCCGACACGGTGCTGGCGCAAATCGCCGCTGAAACATTGAATATGGACGCGGCGTCGATCCGCGTCATCCATCCGGATACGGACGTAACGCCTTATGACATGGGCACGCTTGGCTCACGCTCGACCTTCCATATGGGAACCGCGGTTCGGCTGGCGGCTGAAGATGCCAATGCCAAGATCGCGGCCCTGGCGCGCGAGTTGAACGTCCCCCCAAACAGCAATATCCCCCTGCAGGAACTGTTGCGCCGTAAATACGGCATGCAGGCGGGCAACATTATCGGCGTCGGCAGTTTCATTCCCGGATATGAGAAGCCCGACGCCAATGGGCAATCCCGCAAGGCGACGCCATTCTGGGGAGTCGGCGCCGCGGCCGCAGAAGTCGAGGTCGATACCGAGACCGGGCAATACACCATTACCAAGCTGATCAACATTGCCGACGTCGGCGTCGCCATCAACCCGCGGATGGTCGTTGCTCAATTGTCCGGCGCCGCGATCATGCAGCTCGGCTTTACCACGACCGAAGACATGCTGTTCCACGAGGGGCAGCTGACTAATGGTTCGCTCGCCGACTACAAGATACCGACGCTGCTCGATCTTCCCCAGAAATTCATCAACGAGTTCATCGCCTCAAGGCAGCAGGACGGACCTTATGGCGCCAAGGGCGCCGGCGAGGTCACGACACTGGCACTGTCACCGGCGATTGGCAGCGCGCTTGCAGATGCGATTGGCGCCAACCTGCCCAATCTACCATTAACGCCTGAATCGGTTTTTCAGGCGCTCAAAGCGATTCCGCAAAATGCGCAGCCTGGGGAATGACGTGACGACGCCGCGTTTCATCAAATTCACCTTGAACGGGCGAGCTGTCGCAACTCACGTGATGCCGCACGAAAGCCTGGTTGATGTGCTGACGGAACGCTTCGATTTGCGGGGCGCCCGGGAAAGCTGCGGCCAAGGCTTGTGTGGCTGTTGCACGGTGGTCGTCAACGGCAAGGCGGTCTCAGGCTGCCTGTCGCTGGCGTGGCTCATCGATGGCGCGACGATTACCACGGTAGAGGGGCTCGCGACCGGCGCAAGCTTAAGCGTTGTGCAGCAGGCCTTTATCGATACGGGTGCGTTCCAGTGTGGCTTTTGTACACCGGGCTTCATCCTCATGGTGACTCAGCTTCTGGAGACCTATCCGGACCCGGATGATGAGCACATTCGCCACTATCTGGCCGGCAACCTGTGTCGCTGCTCAGCCTATCCGGAGATTGTCCAAGCGGTGCGGCTCGCTGCAGATCGCAGGAAGAAGGAATGGGTGGCGTCATGATTCCCTGTCGCAGCTCATTTGCATGTCCAGAGGCGATCGGCGTTCCGACGTCCTGGGTCCGAGGGCCAGGCAGATGCCAGGTTGATTGGTGAGCACGAGAAGCATGAGCACGCCGCAGAACAAATCGATCATCAAGTCGTTCAAGATCATCGAGGTCTTTCAGCTCAACAACCGGGCGCTGACACTGAACAAAATTGCTGCTGGAGCACGGACATCCGTCTCGTCTGCGCATCGGCTGGTGAGCACCATGCAGCAGATCGGCATTCTGCGAACGGACGCCAGCGGTCGCTATCTTTTGGGGCCAAAGCTTGCCGAGATCGGCGACCAGGCGCGCCTTGTCGCCTCACCGCAGCGAACGCTCAACGAGATTGTCGGAGAGCTTGCTGTCAGCATCAACGAGACCGTTCATGTCGGAATGCTTCGCGGCAACATGGTGCATTATGTGGCCAAGGCGGAAACCCCTGGAAGTCTGCGGATTGCCACGCGGACTGGCATGGACTTGGAAGCTTACTGCACCGGGATCGGCAAAATGCTCCTGGCCTCGGCTGAGACCAAGACCATTGCTCGTTATCTACGGTCCGGTGAATTCGTGAAGCTGACACCTAACACCATCACCGGCAAGGCGCAGTTGAGACGCGAGCTGACGAAGATTTGCGCGCGCGGCTATGCGATCGATGATGAGGAATTCGAGAAAGGCGTCAAATGCATCGCGGTTCCGATTCTCATGGAAGGTGGCGACAAGGCGCCGGCGAGCCTGTCGATTTCCGGACCAGCCTTCCGCATTGACCAATACGATGTCGAGGAGTTTGTCAGCAAGCTTCAGTGCTTCGCCAGTGTGATCTCACAACGGGTGACACCTGACGACTGGAGTTACTTCTGATGCTGCATTCTATTCGATAACTTTCAGTCCGGACTGGGTGTCCTTGGCGTAACGAAGCAACGCGCCGAAGCGATAGAGCCCGTGGACGAACTTGCTGTATGGCATCGTGATGAACAGGCTGAACACGACGCCGAGATGGATCGCCAGCATCAACCCCATGGCCGGCGTTTCCCGCAGCACCAGCAGCAATAATCCGGTGACGCTCGTCAGCAGCAGCATGGCAATGAACGCAATATCCATGTCGAGACGTGGCTTGTCCTGCATCAGCGGGTCGCGTTTCGTCTTGGCGATCAGCAGTCCGATCGGGCCGATGACGAGACCGATGCCACCGAGCGTGCCGAGGATCACCGGCAGGTC